>Ga0208793_1000004_pt1 | contig 221307 bp, 200 predicted proteins | sample 17_taG_FD_184092 | JGI IMG/M metagenome (GOLD analysis project Ga0208793, IMG submission 184092) | Marine viral communities from the Subarctic Pacific Ocean - 17_ETSP_OMZ_AT15314 metaG (SPAdes) (version 2) | ecosystem: Environmental > Aquatic > Marine > Oceanic | place: Pacific Ocean... | reverse complement strand
CAGCTGCTCGAACAGCGACACCGCGAATATATTGGTGAACACGGCTCCGACGGTCGATGCTGGGAATTACGGTCCACTCTGTGACAACGTGAGCCCAATCACCCTGACGGGGACCCCTACCAACTCCAATGGAACTTGGAGCGGCACAGGGGTTACGGACAACGGCAACGGAACAGCGAGTTTCAATCCATTAGGATTAACCGGTTCCATTACCGTTACCTACAGCTACACCGATGGCAACAGCTGCTCTAACAGCGACACTGCAAATATCATGGTAAATACAGCGCCCTCAGCTCCTGTGAGTGGTGGAAACCAAACGGAATGCGCTTTAGATCCAATACAAACTTTAACGGCAACAGCTACTGTACCCGGAGGACAATCCATAGTTTGGTATGATTTTGCTGTTGGTGGAAGTGTAGTTACTCCTACATGGAATTCTATAGGTTCAAAAACATATTATGCTGAAGCTGTAAATAATACAACAAGTTGTAAAAGTTCGACACGTACACCAGTTACTTTGACTTTGAACAACTGTGGTATTATACTTGAAAAAATAGCAAGTCCAAACAATCCACAGGGTTGTACACCAATAGCTCCAGGAGAGCCTATTTCATATACATTTAAAGTGTCCGTTCCAGTAGGAGCCTCACCAGTGTATAATGTGCAGTTGTCAGACCCGTTATTGGAGGCGCCGAATCCAGTGGTTCCTATTGTTTATGTAAGTGGAGATGATGGAGATGGTATTCTAGAAGGAGGCGAGGAATGGATTTATACTGCATCTTATACAGTAACACAACAAAATATCACAAATGGACAAGTTCAAAATACAGCTACTGTAAACGGACTAGTTCAAACCTCAGGAAATCCTTACCCAGTTTCTACTTCATCTTCTGTTACAGTAAATCTTTGCCAAGATGCTGAAATGTCAATTGTAAAGTCCAGTACTAGTGCAACAGGAGATTGTATTAACTTTGAGGCTGGTAATACAATTGATTATAAGTTTGTAGTAACAAATGAAGGTGATGTTGATATTACAAATGTTGTTATAAGCGATCCATTATTTTTGGCACCAAACCCAGTTGTTCCTATAGTACTCGTTTCTGGGGATAATGGTGACGGTATTTTGAATGTTGGTGAAGTTTGGACGTTTAATGCAACTTATACAATAACTCAAAATGATATAGATACTGGTTCTGTTATAAATACTGCGGAAGTAGATGGTAGCTCAGTATTGGGTACTGTTGATACTGCTACCAGTAATACAGTTACGGTATTAATCTGCCAGAGCGCGGACATCGCGATCGTAAAGGAGAGCGACCAGGTTCCTGGCAACAACGGATGTGTTGAGCTAGCGGAAGGCGATGTAATCACCTATACCTTCAGGGTGACCAACGAGGGCAACGTGTCCATCGACAATGTGGTCGTAACGGATCCATTGGTAGGCCTGTCCACCATCACCGGCCCAACGGGCGATACAGGTTCAGACGGCATCCTTGGGCTTAACGAAATTTGGGAATACACTGCAACCTATACGGTAACACAGGACGACGTTGACGATGGGGAGGTGACCAACCAGGCTACGGTTAACGGACTTGCGATGAACCCATCCAATACCCCGGTATCCGATGACTCGCACCCGACCTCTACCACGGCGGACGGGGATACGGTTGTAGTTATCTGCCAGAGCGCGGACATCGCGATCGTGAAGGAGAGCGACCAGGTTCCTGGCAACAACGGATGTGTTGAGCTAGCGGAAGGCGATGTAATCACCTATACCTTCAGGGTGACCAACGAGGGCAACGTGTCCATCGACAATGTGGTCGTAACGGATCCATTGGTAGGCCTGTCCACCATCACCGGCCCAACGGGCGATACAGGTTCAGACGGCATCCTTGGGCTTAACGAAATTTGGGAATACACTGCAACCTATACGGTAACACAGGACGACGTTGACGATGGGGAGGTGACCAACCAGGCTACGGTTAACGGACTTGCGATGAACCCATCCAATACCCCGGTATCCGATGACTCGCACCCGACCTCTACCACAGCGGACGGGGATACGGTTGTAGTTATCTGCCAGAACCCAGCTATCGCGATTGTTAAGATAGGTGTCTTCAACGATGTTGACGGCAACCAGTGTGCTGATGCGGGAATCGATACCATTACCTATACATTTACAGTAACCAATGAAGGCAACGTGAGCCTATCGGGCATCACGGTGACCGACCCATTGTTGCAGTCACCGAACCCGGTAGTGGCAATTGTTTACCAGAGCGGCGACACTGATAGTGACGGCAACTTGGATGTAACGGAGACCTGGGTCTATACCGCTACCTCGTATACCATCACACAGGATGATATCGACACGGGCAACGTGACCAACCAGGCTACTGCAACGGGTACGGCACCAGACCAGACCGTGGTAGAGGATCTTTCGGGAACCGAAGTGGACAATGACGACCAGACCGTGATCGAGCTATGCCAGAACCCTGACATCGCGATCGTAAAGACTGGCGTATTCAATGACGTAGACGGCAACCAGTGTGCCGATGCGGGCATCGATACAATCACATATACGTTCACCGTGACCAATGAAGGCAACGTGAGCCTATCGGGCATTACGGTAACCGATCCATTGCTACAGGCACCGAACCCAATAGTGGACATCGTGTTCCAGGGCGGTGACACCGATGGTGATAATGAACTTGACGTAACCGAGACCTGGATCTATACCGCTACCTCGTATACCATCACACAGGATGATATCGACACGGGCAGCGTGACCAACCAGGCTACTGCAACGGGTACGGCACCAGACCAGACCGTAGTAGAGGATCTTTCGGGAACCGAAGTGGACAATGACGACCAGACCGTGATCGAGCTATGCCAGAACCCTGACATCGCGATCGTAAAGACTGGCGTATTCAATGACGTAGACGGCAACCAGTGTGCCGATGCGGGCATCGATACAATCACATATACGTTCACCGTGACCAATGAAGGCAACGTGAGCCTATCGGGCATTACGGTAACCGATCCATTGCTACAGGCACCGAACCCAATAGTGGACATCGTGTTCCAGGGCGGTGACACCGATGGTGATAATGAACTTGACGTAACCGAGACCTGGATCTATACCGCTACCTCGTATACCATCACACAGGATGATATCGACACGGGCAGCGTGACCAACCAGGCTACTGCAACGGGTACGGCACCAGACCAGACCGTAGTAGAGGATCTTTCGGGAACCGAAGTGGACAATGACGACCAGACCGTGATCGAGCTATGCCAGAACCCTGACATCGCGATCGTAAAGACTGGCGTATTCAATGATGAAAATCAGAACGACTGCGCGGATGTGGATGAGACAATCAGTTACATCTTCACCGTCACAAATGAAGGTAATGTGAGTCTAAGTAATATTGTAGTCGATGATCCATTATTAGGTGGGCCAATTGCAGGTCCAGATAGCGGAGATACTGATGGCGATAATGAATTGGACGTTACTGAAACTTGGATTTATACAGGGACTTATGCAATTACTCAAGATGATATTGATGCTGGCGAGGTTATTAACCAAGCAACTGCAACAGGTACTGCACCGGACCAGACCGTGGTAGAGGATCTTTCGGGATCAACTACAACAACTGATGATACAACTGTTATCGAGCTTTGCCAGAATCCAGCTATTGCAATCGTGAAAACGGGTATCTTTAATGATGAGAACCAGAACGACTGTGCTGATGTGGATGAGACAATCACGTATACATTTACAGTAACAAACGAAGGCAATGTAAGCTTGAGCAACGTAGTAATAACTGATCCATTAATTGCTACAATTTCTGGTCCAACAGGTGATACCGATGGCGATGGTGAACTTGATGTTACCGAAATATGGGTTTATACTGGAATATATACTATCAATCAAGATGATATAGATCTCGGATTGGTAAAAAACCAGGCTACTGCTACGGGTACTGCACCTGATACTACAGTAGTTAGCGATCTGTCTGATGAAAGCAGTGTGCTTGAAGATGATCCAACAATTGTAGATCTATGTCAAGATCCAGCTATTGCAATTGTGAAAACAGGTATCTTCAATGATGAGAACCAGAATGACTGTGCCGATGTGGATGAGACAATCAGCTATACCTTCACTGTGACCAATGAAGGAAACGTAAGTTTAAGTTTTGTTGAAGTAACCGATCCATTAATCGCTACAATCACTGGACCAACTGGTGATACCGATGGCGATGGCGAACTTGATGTTACCGAAACTTGGATTTATACAGGAACCTATGCGATTACACAGGACGATATAGATTCTGGCGAGGTTGTAAACCAAGCTTCAGCCAAAGCGAATGATCCAATGGGTAATGTAGTTTCTGATCTTTCTGATGAAAGTAGTGTTCTTGAAGATGACCCAACAATTGTAGATCTATGTCAAGATCCAGCTATTGCAATCGTAAAAACAGGTATCTTCAATGATGAGAACCAGAATGACTGTGCCGATGTGGATGAGACAATCAGCTATACTTTCACTGTGACCAATGAAGGGAATGTGAGTTTAAGCAATGTGGTTGTAACCGATCCATTAATCGCTACAATCACTGGACCAACTGGTGATACCGATGGCGATGGTGAACTTGACGTTACCGAGACTTGGATATATACAGGAACCTATGCGATTACACAAGTTGATATAGATGCTGGAGAGGTTATTAACCAAGCGACTGCTGAAGCTACAGCGCCTGATACTACAATAGTTAGTGATCTATCTGATGAAAGCAGCGTTCTTGAAGATGACCCAACTGTAATTGAGTTGTGCCAGAACCCCGTTATAGCTCTTATTAAAACTGGAGTTATTAATGACACAAACGGTAATGGATGTGCTGATGTTGGTGAAACCATTGAGTATAGCTTTACAGTGTTCAACCTTGGAAACGTTACATTAACAAACATAACTGTAACCGATCCATTGGTGACAGTAGCAGGAGGTCCAATTACACTGGAACCAGGAGCTACAGACGGAACATCGTTTACAGCTATCTATACTATCACGCAAACTGATATTGATGCTGGATTTGTTGAGAACCAAGCAACAGCTACTGGTACTGATCCTTCAGGAAATTCCGTAAGTGATTTATCTGATGATAATAGTGAGTTTGAAGATGATCCAACGCTTACCGAGCTTTGTCAGAACCCTGCTATTGCATTAATAAAAGTAGGTGTTCCTAATGATGAAAACGGTAACGGATGTGCTGATCTTGGTGAGACAATATTGTACACCTTCAGTGTTAAAAACACCGGAAACGTTGCATTGACTAATGTAATAGTAACTGATCCTTTGGTAAGTGTTGTTGGAGGACCAATCAACCTAGCTGCTGGAGAAGAGGATACAATGACTTTCACTGCTGTATATACAATAACTCAAAGTGACGTAGATACAGGCTTTATTGAAAATCAAGCTACAGCTGAAGGTATTTCACCAAACGGTGATTCAGTATCTGATCAGTCTGATAACAACAGCTATCTTGAAAATGATCCAACTGTAACCGACCTTTGCCAGAACCCATCTATTTCCTTAGAAAAAACCGGCGTGTTCAACGATGAGAACGGAAATGGATCAGCTGATGTTGGAGAAACTATTTCCTATGCTTTCACTGTAACCAATACAGGGAATGTGACATTGTATAATATAATGATAACAGACCCATTGCCAGGTGTTGAAATCTCTGGAGGTCCAATTGCTCAATTGGAGCCAGGTGAAGTAGACAGTACAACGTTTACTGCAATCTACATCATTAATGATCAAGATATAGGTAACGGTGAGGTTGTAAACCAAGCTACGGTTACTGGAGAGGATATTGAAGGAACTATTGTGGAAGATGATTCTGATGATCCAACAGATTTAACGAACAACGACAACAACGGTGATGGTGACCCTGATGATCCAACAGTAGTTACGCTTCCTTTTGTATTGGATACTACTTTTGAAATATTCAACGGTATAACACCAAATGGTGATGGACTTAATGATTATTTCCAAATTGTTGGAATTGAGAATTGGCCAAACAATAACGTGAAGATATTTAACAGATGGGGTGTATTGGTCTTTGAAACAGATGGATACGGAGGTTCAGATGGTAAACAGAATGTTTTCAGAGGTATTTCTGAAGGTCGTACAACAGTTCAAAAGAATGAAGAGTTGCCTACAGGTACATACTTCTACATTCTTACCTTCCCAGCAGATAACCCTGGTAAGGCTGACTATACAGGATACTTATATATTAACAGATAGAAAAATCAAAAAAATTCCTGGGAGGAAATTCCCTCCCAGGATTAAAAATACATAACTATGAAACACAGTTATCTAACGCTAATAATTTTGATTTTACTTGGCACGTTTTCAAGTAAAGCGCAGCAGGATCCACAGTACACACAATATATGTACAATACGCAGGTGGTAAACCCTGCATATGCCGGAAATCGTGAAGCCTTAAGCTTTGGTTTACTTTACCGAACTCAATGGGTCAATTTTGGTGATGGAGCGCCCAATACAGGCACCTTCACTGTAAATTCGCCAATAGCGAGCAATATGGGTTTAGGTCTATCTGTAGTAAATGATCGTATAGGTCCTGCAGTAGAAACCAACTTTAATATAGATTATTCCTATAGCATCAATACCTCTGAAACCGGAAAAGTATCATTTGGTCTTAAAGCAGGTTTAGACATACTAGATGTTGATTTTTCTAAGTTGAACATTTACGATTCGAATGATCCATATTTTCAGGAAAATAATATAGACAATAAACTTCAACCACAAATAGGTGCTGGTGTTTACTATAATACTGAGAAATTTTATGTAGGTCTTTCGGTTCCTAATTTCTTGAGTACAAAACATTTTGATACCGGTAGCATAGAAAACACACAAGTGGAAACTACTGCTGCAGAACGTATGCACTATTTCTTGATTGCCGGTTATGTATTTGACCTTAGTGATAATTTAAAGTTCAAGCCAGCTACGCTTTTCAAAATGGTAAGTGGTTCGCCTTTACAGGCAGATGTGTCGGCAAACTTTCTCTTATATGATAAAGTTACGCTTGGGGCAGCATATAGATGGAGCGCTGCAATGAGTGGACTGGTAGGTTTTCAAGCTACCGACAATATATTTATAGGGTTTGCTTATGACTATCAAACAACAGATATTGAGGCCTATAGTGATGGTTCGTATGAAGTTATGCTTCGCTTTGAATTGTTCAACAGACCAGAACGAGTGCTAACACCAAGATTCTTCTAAAAAATAAAGACTATGAATACAATAGTACGTAACATATTTATTTTCGCAATGGTAGTTTTTACTGCCGGAAGCGCCTTTTCACAAAAAAAGGATATCGAAAAAGCAAACAAGGAGTTTGATAAGTTTGCTTATATAGATGCCCGTGAAATATATTTAAAGGTAGTTGAAGACGGATACGAATCTGCAGAGATTTTTAAGAAATTAGGGGATACCTATTATTTCAACAGCGATTATACTAACGCCGCAAAATGGTATGATAAACTCGTTAAGCAGTTTCCAGATCAAACAGAGGCTGAATATTACTATCGGGCAGCTCAATCTTTAAAAAGTTTAGGAAACTATACCGAATCCGATGCCCTAATGAAGGATTATGTTGCTAAAGGAGGTAAGGGCCTTGTAATAAAAACGTATGAAGATGATCCTAACTATTTAAAAAGTACAGTTTTTAAATCAAGAGATTTTACGCTAGATAAGGTAGGAATCAACTCATCTAATTCCGATTTTGGGGCTTCTTTTTATGGAAAAGACAGAATAGTCTATGCGTCTGCATCAAGGACAGATGGAACAAAGGTTTCAGAATGGACAAACCAACCTTTTTTAGATTTGTTTTTAGCCGAGCGTGACTCCACAGGACAACTTTCAAATTCAATGCCTTTAGGTGGAGACATTAACACTCCTTACCACGAATCCTCAACTGCTTTTGCAAAAGATGGCATTACAGTTTATTTTACTAGAAATAACTTTCTTGATGGTAAAAAGGGAAAGGACAAAAACAAAACAATTCGCTTAAAACTATATAAAGCTACAAAAACAGGAGAGTATAATTGGACAAATATTGTTGAACTTCCTTTCAACAGTAAAGAATATTCTGTTGCACACCCTGCGTTAAGTCCTGATGGGAAAAGATTATACTTTTCTTCCGATATGCCTGGTACCTCTGGTATGTCTGACCTTTGGTATGTTGACATTCTTGGTAACGATAAATATGGAGTACCAGTAAATTTGGGCCCCGAAATAAATACAGAAGCTAGAGAATCATTTCCTTTTATAAGTGAAAATAACAATCTGTATTTCTCTAGTGATGGTCGTTCAGGCCTTGGAGGGTATGATATTTTCGTAACTCCACTTGATAAGGACGGAAAGCCTGGAAAAATTACAAACTTAGGCTCTCCTGCGAACAGTGCTCAGGATGATTTCGGTTTCATTATAAATGAAAACGATCGCATCGGTTACGTTACCTCAAATAGAGGTGGAGATAGTGGCAGTATTGATGACGACATCTATCTGGTAAAAGAAATTTGTTCCATAACTATACAGGGAAAAGTATTTGACAAAGAAACGAAAGATCCTCTTCCAGGGGCACAGGTAAGCTTATTGGATGAGAACAATCAATTGGTAAGTCAAACTTCAGCTAAAAATGACGGCACGTATAGTTTTGTTGGAGACTGCGGAACACAATATACCGTTAGAGGGGTAAAAGAAGGATACAAGCCTTATGAAAAAATCATTGAAACTCCAATGCTATCTGGTAATGTAGATGTACCCTTGCCATTAGAGAGAATTGGTCCATGTCCTCCAAACGACTTAGGCTGTAAATTGAACCTTCAACCTATCTATTTTGATTTTGATAAATCGAACATTCGTCGTGATGCTGAAATAGAACTTGCTAAAATTCTTGCTGCAATGAGAGAATATCCAGAATTGATTATCCATATTGAATCTCACACAGATTCACGTGGTAATGACAGTTATAATATGGCTCTTTCAGAACGTCGCGCACAATCTACACTCAAATGGTTGGTTGGCAAAGGCATTGACGCTAATAGGCTTACCGCAAAAGGGTATGGAGAATCACAACTTGTTAACCAGTGTTCAAATGGTGTGTCTTGTACATCAGAAGAACACCAGCTTAACAGAAGATCAATGTTTATAATAAAGAATTAAATTAACCAAATTAAGTTATCTTAAAGCGTTCAATACTTGCTATTGAACGCTTTTTACTTTTAAAACATTTTCGCTTTTCGTACTTTTGAGCCAAAAGGGCTATTAATGGAAGAAGAAAGAGTAATTCTCGTAAACGTAAAGGATGAGAAAATTGGGTTGATGCCCAAACAGGAAGCACATGAAAAAGGGGTTCTTCATAGAGCATTTTCAGTTTTTATTTTTAACAAAAATAATGAACTGATGTTGCAACAACGTGCACTACATAAATACCATTCACCAGGACTTTGGACTAATACGTGCTGCAGTCATCAGCGTGATGGAGAATCATCACTTGAAGCCGGTAAACGTAGGCTTTTTGAAGAAATGGGCTTTACCACAGATCTAAAGGAAACAACTTCATTTATATATAAAGCGCCATTTGACAATGGTCTCACAGAGCATGAGCTAGACCATATTCTTGTCGGAAATTTTGAAGAAGCGCCCAATATCAATAAAGAAGAAGTGGCTTCTTGGAAATGGATGGATCTGGAAGAAGTAAAAAAAGATATTGAAATCAATCCCAAAATTTATACAGCATGGTTTAAAATCATATTTGATAAATTTTACCAACATTTACTTGTATGAGTCTCACCATATATAGAAAAGCACACTTCAACGCAGCGCACCGGCTTTTTAAAAAAGAATGGAACGATGCTAAAAATCTTCAAGTATTTGGAAAATGCAGTAATCCCAATTATCACGGTCATAACTATGAATTGGAAGTAGGTGTTTCAGGTGAGATTGATCCAGAAACGGGTTTTTTGATTGATCTCAAGATTTTAAGTGATATAATAAAAGAGGAAGTTGAAGATTCCTTCGATCATAAAAATTTAAATATCGAGGTTCCAGAATTTAAAAACCTCAATCCCACAGTTGAAAATATAGCTGTGGTAATTTGGAATAAAATAAGGGATCGAATAGATTCAAATTATGGCATTTCGGTAAAACTTTATGAAACACCCCGTAACTTTGTTTTTTATAACGGTAATTGATGGTTACAGTTTCCCCCTTATATCCTTTAAAATTTCAACCAATACTTAAACAAAAAGTATGGGGAGGTAATAAACTGCAGGAATTGTTTCAGAAAAACGCCGAAGGAAATGTTGGGGAAAGCTGGGAAATTTCTGGAGTTGAAGAAAACATTTCTGAAATTGCGAATGGCCCCCTAAAAGGAAATACACTTAATTGGGTCTTGGAAAACTATAAAGAAAAGCTTGTTGGTGAAAAAGTTTTTAAAAATTTCGGAAATCACTTTCCGCTTCTCTTCAAATTTATAGATGCCCGTGAAGACCTTTCCGTTCAAGTTCACCCTGATGATTTATTAGCGAAAGCCAGGCACAATTCCTTCGGAAAAACTGAAATGTGGTATATACTTGAAGTTGAAAAGAATGGTAAACTCATCCTTGGCTTTAATCAACAAATGGATTCAAAAAAGTATTTGCATACTCTTTCTGAAAAAAGAATAACCGAAATTTTAAATGTTGAAGCCATTAAGAAAGGTGACGCTTTTCTTCTTAAACCCGGAACCGTACATGCCATCGGCGCAGGCGTTTTATTGGCGGAAATTCAACAATCTTCAGATATTACCTATAGAATTTATGATTGGGACAGGCCCGATACCAATGGAAAACTACGGGACCTGCATACAGATTTGGCTTTGGAAGCGATAGATTTTAATCCGCCAGAATCCAAGTTAAACTATTCCGAAGTCAAAAATTCACCTTCACCCATCGGAACCACTAATTTCTTTGCTGTAAATAAATTAGTGCTTTCTGAAAATTACCTCAAAGACTTGGAACAAGTACCTTCATTTACGGTTTATATGTGTTTGGAAGGAAGTGCTGTAATTGAAACCGATGATTATTCGGAAGAAATCAAAAAAGGCGAAACATTTTTAATTCCCGCCCAAATACCCGAACTGAAATTCATTACCAATTCAGCTTCCTTTTTAGAAGTGTACATTCCTTAAATGTTCGTACCTTTGCCAAAATTATAAAATTTACAATAAATTAAAAAATACCGCTTTAGCGGGAAAAATTATGGCAAACGTAAGAGATTTAAAAAAAGATATCAACTATGTTTTGGGTGATATTATTGAAGCAGTTTACATTTGGGAACTGACCAATGCAGATAAGGACAATAAAAAGGCCGAAGCTATTATAGATGAAGCTATTGTTACTTTTGATGACTTAATTACAAAAGTGAATCAAAAAGATGTTGAAAACAAAAAGAAGCATTTTAAAGCCATAAATTCCGAACTTGAAGAACGTGGCAGAAAGCTTATAGACAAAATAAACGCCTTATAGGAGCGTATCTTCTTTTTTACGCTTTACAATAAAAGACTCCAATTCCTTACCGTATTTGGAGTCTTTTATTTTTGGGGCCAACGAATTGTAAACGGTATCCAGATATTTCACACTTGAATTGTAAGCTTCACTTAAAATCAAATAAGGGGCTACCTCGTATTCCTTGTTGTTTAACGCAAAATTGATTGTAGTTAAATATTTACTGGAAATAAGCGCTTGTTGTTTGCGGTTTAAATCTAACTCTAAGGAATCGTTATTCTTCTTTCCTTTTTTGAAACGTTGCTCAATATATTCTAGGTTTTTAGCTACGTAGCGTTGCTTCAGTTTGTCGTATTCTTTTAAAATACTATCATTGGCAGAACCTCTCACGGTTGCAGCACTTCCGAAGTTTTTTAAATTGGTTTGAATGCTTATTGTCCCGTTTTCGGCGAAAAAGGTAATGCGATCGTCCCGAAGACTTCCATCCTTTAACCTTACATACAAATAATAAATTTCCGGACTCTCCACTTCTTCGGAAAAGGAAAAATTTGAATTTCCGTCAACGATTACAGAATCTACGGTAACCAATACCGTGTCTTCAAATTTCTGTAGGAGCAATGTACCTTTTTTAAGCCCATTGACAGTTCCTGTAAGATTCATTTTTTCCGTATCGGTTGAACAACCTACCAACGTCAGGAATATTATTGCAATTGAAAGAAAATAGCGCATTCAGTCATTTTTTAAAAATTCAAACCTAGCCTATAATAGCCTCGGTTTGCAAAGGTGCAAAGATGATTATTTTTTTTAAATTTTTATGCGCCAGAAGCCAATTGCATTAATACGGTACACAAAATTGCGGCAACCGTTCCGATGGCATACCCAAACACGGCCAAAAGTACTCCAACCGTTGCCAGTGATGGGTGAAAGGCAGAAGCAACAATTGGTGCAGATGCCGCGCCACCAACATTGGCTTGACTTCCTACGGCCAAAAAGAAATAAGGTGCTCGAATCATTTTTGCAACCAAAATCATTAATCCTGCGTGAACGGCCATCCAAACCAAACCGATAACAATAAGCCACATATTGTCGAAAATAAGGGTAAGATCCATTTTCATTCCTATGCTTGCCACCAAAATATAAATGAAAACGCTACCAAACTTACTTGCCCCGGCACCTTCATAGGTTTTGGCTTTGGTAAAAGAAAGCAGCACTCCAATAATTGTGGTTATGGTTATCATCCAAAAGAAGCTTGAATCCAGAAATGTAAATATATTGCGGGTTATTCCTTTAGGAATCCCATCTACTACCGAAGTGAAGAAAGAGCTTAAAAAATCTGCACCAAAGTGTGCAAAACTTACCGTTCCGAAAGCGATGGCGGCAAGAATCATCAAATCTGTCAACGTAGGATTTCTATCTACTTTTTTGGCATAGTCTGAAACTTTATCCTTCAAATTTTCTATAGCCGAAGTATCAGCTTTCAACCATTTATCAATTTTTGCAGATTTTCCAATTCCGAAGAGAATAATGGCCATCCAAATATTGGCCACTACAATGTCCACAAATACCATCCCGCCATAAAGCTTTTGGTTGTAACCGTAAATTTCGAGCATTGCGGTTTGGTTTGCGCCACCGCCAATCCAGCTTCCTGCAAGGGTAGAGAGTCCGCGCCATACAGCGTCAGCACCTTCGCCGCCCACAGCTTCGGGGTGGATGCTTCCTACAATCAAAACAGCCAAAGGTCCGCCAAGGACAATACCTATAGTTCCTGCAAAAAACATAACAAGGGCTTTAGGCCCCAAGTTTAGCACGCCTTTCAAATCTATGCTCAATGTCATCAGTACCAAGGCGGCGGGCAATAAGTACCGGCTAGACATATAGTATAAACTGGTACTTCCCTTAGTGGCTTCGCCAGTTTCCGAAACTGTAGTCCATTCTGGCGAAATGACTCCTGCGGTAGTCAGTAGTGCAGGAAGAAAATAGGCCATGAAAAGTGCAGGTACAATTCCGTAGAATTTTTTCCAGAAACCTTCTTCACGGGAAGAGGTATAAAAAATGAAGCCAAGGGCTATCATTAAAATTCCAAAAACAATGGTGTCATTGGTAAAAAGGGGAGTGGTGTCCTTTAGTATTTCGGTAGTTGTATCTTGCATTTTTGATGGTTTTGACGCAAAATACAATTATTTTTTAATTTTGATTATTTTTTAATGAAATCACTTATAACGGTAATTAATTTAGGGGCTACAGGCAAATTATAAATATTATAGGACTTGCTGTTTTCTAAATCATTTCCTTCAATTTCTTTTAAAACGTGATTCATGTTTTCAATAATTTCATATTGCGAATCAGGTTTGGCATTCTTTAACAGTTCGGCTTCAGAAATCTGTACCTGAATATCCTTATCACCGTTGATTATAAGAACCGGTATGTTCAATTTCGTAATTTCAATCTGGGGGTCAAACTGCATCCAGGTAAATATGAATGGTTGTAGTTCTTTACGAAATATAGAGGCTAATCCCGGACTATAATTGTAAGCAATTCCATTGGCGCGTAAATCGTCAAAAGAAGTGCGGGCATTATCTACCAATCCCGGGGCTTGTTCAGCCAACTGAGCTACAATAACATCATCAATTTCCTGTCCTGCTCCCGCAATGGAGACAAAACCATCTGCGCCATTTTGTGCGGCCACCATTCCAACAAGCGAGCCTTGTCCATGGCCTATGATATATATCTTTGAAAAGCGTCCATCTTTTTTAAAATGCTCCAATATTGCAACTGCATCATCATTAAAATGATCAAACCGAATATTTTTTTCATTCAGCGATCGCAGCTTCATCTGTTTTACAAGTCTTTTATCATATCTAAAGGAGGCTATATTGTTCGCATAAAGTCCTTCCGCCAAAAACTTTAAGGAATTATTTTCCATCATTTGTTGATTGCCGTTTCGGTCCGTGGGGCCACTATCGCCAATTATTATAGCCAATGCAGGTTTTTTATCAATTTGGGGAACTATGAGCGTTCCTTCAATCAAGGGCGTAATGTTTATCTCTTCAGGATTATATTTTTTGTTTTGGGCAGAAGCAATTCCGAAGAGAAAAAGAAAAATTATAAGAAGGTTTTTCATCGATGACATTTTAAATGCTATTTAATCGCTATGCTTTAACAGAGAAATTGCGGGTATATTGTTTTTCAATATCACTGTTTAATACTTAAATATTTTTCAAGCCTTTCTAAATGTAAAAAATTCTTTTGAACTGTAATTTGTTGTTTAATTTGAAAAGTTTAAATCAGTTTTAAAAATAGGAAGTTATCTTTGCCCGATATTGCAATCTTGTTTCAGTATAAAAAATATCTACTATGAAAAAAATTATAATAGCACTATTAGTTTGTGTATCTTCAAATGCTTTGACCGCTGCAGAAGATTGGGGAAAAACGGGCCACAGAGTGGTGGGTGAGATTGCAGAAAACTATTTAAGCAAAAAGGCAGAAAAGGAAATTTCAAAATTGCTGAACGGGCATTCATTGGCATTTGTGGCAAATTATGGCGACGATATTAAAAGTGATCGCCAGTATGACTCTTACAGGCCGTGGCATTATGTAAACTTTCCTTTTGGCGAAAAATATGAAACGCATTCCAAAAGTGAAAAAGGAGATATTATTCAGGGAATAGAAAAGTGTATTTCGGTGCTGAAAAATGCCAACAGCACAAAAGATGATAAAATCTTTCATTTAAAAATGCTGATTCATTTTATGGGAGATCTTCACCAGCCGCTTCACATTGGTTTGGAAGATGATAAAGGAGGTAATGATTTTCAGGTGCGTTGGTTTAGTGATGGCACCAATTTGCATACGGTTTGGGACTACAAAATGATAGATTTCTACGAGATGTCTTATACCGAATTAGCTGCAAACACCGATGTGCTTTCAAAAAAACAAGTTGAGGCGATTAAAAAAGGCAATGTTTTGGATTGGATGTACGAAAGCCGAGCATTATGTGAAGACGTTTATGAAAACACGGAAATTGGTGAAAAGCTTGGTTATGAATATATGTATAAGTATATGGATACATTGCGTTTTCAACTTCAAAAAGGAGGTATTCGGTTAGCGGAAGTTTTAAATAAAATTTTCAGTTAGTTAAAATAATCTTTTGCATTAAGTATATAAATAGGCCCAATACATTAACCCAAATTGCAACGGAAGGCGGAGAATAAGCATCCATTTTGGTAATTTCATAGTTGCTTCTTTATTTCGGAGCATATAAATATGTACGGGTATAAAAGCTATAAGCATAATAATTATTCCCCAAGCAGCTTCTTCTTGGGTGTTTTTATTCATTATCATAAACCCCAAGATCATTTCAGCAACTCCGCTCAACATCACTAAAGTGCTGTGCGCAGGAAGGTAGGGAGGGATAATGCGTTCGTATAGTTTCGGTTTGCGGAAGTGATTCATTCCTGCAAGTACATAAAGCACTCCCATTAAATATTGATGCCAAGGTAACATAGCTTTTTTTTTAAAACTTTAAAAGTAATCTTTTTGAAGGTTTTGTCAAGCTTGAACTTACTAAAAAGTGAAAGCCTCCCTTGTTTAGAAGGAAGGCTTTCTTTTTTAACTAATTATGTATGAGAAAAAATTACTCTTTTATCAAGCGCTTCACAGTGCTTGCATTGTCACCAATAATCTGAACAACGTAAACCCCGGCAGCAAGCGATGAAACATCTACCGCTCTTTCACCTTGCATGGTGCGAAGGTCTGTCTGGTTTACTAGTTTGCCGTTTATGTCATAGATCATCATTTTCTCTAGGGAAATGTTGGTCTTGTTAACAAGGTTCACAACATTGCTCGCCGGGTTTGGATATAGTGCCACGCCAGCGTCCAAAGAGTTTTGGCTCACACCAAGTACAGACTCAACCGTAAGCTCAAAGCTACAGGTTGAAGTGTTTCCGTACTCATCGGTAGCGGTGAACGTAATGGTGTGGACACCATCAGGCAACGCCGTACCGGGAGCAGGGTCTTGGGTCGTATCTGTTACAGGATCTGTACAGTTGTCATCCGCGATAGCTTCGCCAGTTGCGAAATAATCCGGTAATATATAGAATATGTTACCTGGTCCTGGATCAACTGTCTGGTCTGCTGGACAGGTTAGTTCCGGGGCAAGCCTGTCTACCACACTTACCTCTGCAATACAAGAAGCAATATTGCCGCTGGTATCACTAACAAATACAGTAACCATAAACGTACCTCCTATATCTGCACAACTTACAGTTGGCACATCTACAGCAATTGTAGCGATACCACAGGCCTCATCTATATTAGATACAAGACTGTAGGGATCTACAGAGGTAGTTCCGTCAGGACCCAATTCGATTTCCACTACGTTGCTCGTTGGAACAATAGAATAGTTAAGCTCGAAATTGTCCACACCGGCACCCCAGGCCCAACCGCCTTCATCGTCATATGTAAAACGAACTTGGAAGTCAGCATTTAGGTAAGTTGCCAAATCAATGGCTCCTGTATTAGTCGGGTTGGTGCTCACATCAACAAAAAGAATCTGTTGCCATGCGGCCCCATCATAAACCTCAACGGTAAGTGTACCATCACCAAGGAATTCCTGCATTGCATAGTCAAAAGACAGCGAGGCAGTAGAAGCAGCGCTTATATCGTATACCGGAGAGATAAGCGTAGCGTTGTTTACCTCACCGCTACCAGCTGCGTCGTCATCAAAGATAGCTGCGTTTGAGGCGAAGTCAGTTCCTATTGGCATATCGCCAGAACCAAATGTCCAATCCTGTGAACCTGCGTTGATTTGTGTAGTCCATCCAGAAGGTATAGAGCTACCTTCAAAATCTACTGTTTCTGATACAGTAGTCACAGGAGGACCACAGGTAATCACAGGTGCAATGTTATCAATCACATTTACCACTGCCATACAGGTAGAAGAGTTTCCACTGTCGTCGGTAACGGTAACCTCAATGATGTTCTCGCCCAGGTCAGCACAAGTAAAGTCAAGACCAGAACTGGCTGCCACTGTATAGTGAACAGTACCGTTCCACACACGTGGAGAGAACACAGATCCGGTAAACAATCCTGCAACGGCAGAACCTAACGATAATGATAGGTCAGCGTTCGAGAAGTTTTGGTTGGATCCATCCCCATTGGTGTAGTTTTGACCGGAATCGGTCACAATGGCGATACCGTATGTGGTGTTCGCGCTCAAGACAACCGGGGTCGCAAGAACTGCATTACTCGGCTGGTCAATGCCCAGACCGGTTCCGGTTCCCGAAGCCGCGGGAGCTCCCCAGGCAGCAGCATTTTGCTCGTTGCCCACGTAGGTGCCTACCAAGGTATACATATCTAGGTTGAAGGCAGCGGTACCGTCAATGTTCACATCGATGTCTGTTACCTCGATGTCATTAGGTCCTACCGTAAGGTCATACATAACTGTCCATCCGGCCGATCCACCGTTGTTTGAGGTGAAAAGGGTAGAAAGTGATCCCATTGTTCCACCACCAACACCGCCAGCGGTAATTGTGTAGCCACAAGCTTCATTAACACTTGTAACAAGGTCGTTAGGGTCAATACTTGCCATACCGTTTGCATCAAGGAAAACGTCAAGTCCTCCACCAGAGGCAGCCTCATAGGTCAATAGGAAGTTGTCAACACCAGCTCCCCAGTTCCAACCACCATCTTCGTCATCATAAGTGAAACGAACCTGGAATGCTGCGTTTGCATAAGCTGAAACATCTATATCCCCAGTATTTACAGGGCTCACATCAACGTCATCAATAATAAATACTTGTTGCCAAGCGCTTCCGTCCCATACTTCTGCATAGAGCACGCCCGCCCCAACAAAATCTTGAAGGGCATAGTCAAAGGAAAGCTGTACGTTACTTCCACCTGTTAGGTCATATACAGGAGATAAAAGTCTTGCCATGTTTGCTGGACCAGATCCTGCTGCATCGTCATCAAAGATCGCTGCATTGGTAGGGAAATCACCGCCGGTTGGCATATCGCCACTTCCAAATGTCCAGTCCTGACTTCCAGATTCAATTACCGTTGTCCATCCTGTTGGGATTGTAGCACCCTCAAAGTCTTCAGACTCCGTAAAGATTCCAAATCCGCCCACGCAGAATACCTCAGGAGCTGTAACGTCCTGAACGGTAACGGTAGAAGTACAGGTAGAAATGTTTCCTGAGTTATCGGTAACTGTCATAACCACGGTGTTTGCACCGGTCATTGAGCAATCAAATGAGGAAACATCAAGGCTCATTGAGGCAATGCCGCAGTTGTCGGTAGAACCGTTGTCAACATCTGCAGCGGTAATGGTAGCCATTCCGGTAACAGGGTCAAGATCTACGGTAATATCCTGGCAAACCGCCACTGGCAGCTCGTTGTCTATTACGGTTACGGTAAAGTCGCAAGTAGAGGTGTTTCCGTCGCTGTCGGTAACCGAAAGGGTTACGGTAGTCACGCCAACAGGGAAGGTACTTCCGCTCGGGTGCGTAGAAACGATGTTTGCGGTTAGATCACCATCCTCGGTATCAATGGCAAGGGCCGAATAGTTGGCCACGGCGCCACAGGTTCCCGGAACGTTGTTCGCCGTAATGTCTGCAGGACACACGATAACTGGCGGGTCGCCGGTAACATTTGAAACATTTACGGTATAGTCTTCTACTTCTCCAAAAGTAGCTGTTCTACATGGGTTTGGCGTAGAGTTACCCCAATCTACCATTACACGCATACGTGTAGTACCTATTGCAGCACCTCCAGGAACAGTTATGTTCATCGTGTGTGGCCCAGCACTTGATGTACTAGTAGCTAAGGTATAAACCTCCCCAGCATCATTCAATATACCATTTTGATTCCAGTCAATAAAAGCATAGATATAATCACTGCTGTCTGGATCAATAGTAACAGACATTGTGTTTGAACCACCTGGGTTTACCGTAGCAACCATAGCGGTATAATCATTGCTCGGACCACTACCTGCGGTAGTATTATTTATCCCAGCATAATTTACATTAGTAACAAACTCCCAAGTTTGATTTGAGAACGTACTAACGCAGTACTGCGCATTGACCTGCCAACTGAATGTGGAAAGAATCAATGCCGATAAAATTAAAAATGTAATTTTTCTCATAAATTGATAATTTAAATTAAAAGTTAAAATGTCGTTAAAAGTACTCAAATTTGTAATAATCGCCAAATAATATTAAGACCGAAATTTTTAAATTTTAAATAAATCTAAAAATGTGTTCACCCCGCTTATAAGTGCCTGCAAGCAAGTTTAATACATTAAAATCACTTTAAAAAAACCACAGCTTATATGTTATATTAGGAAGAAATTCTCAACTGTTTTCAAATTTTGAATTTAAACTATTAGTATATTTTAAGAATATACCCTTAAAAAGAAATAAAAATCTATTTAATACGGACATTTTTTTAGAAAAAAGGTCGATACTGCTCCACCCGAAAATCTATGGTAGTTTTCTCAGGAAATTTTTCCTTCATCTTTTTATAGGCAGTCAGACTTCCTACAGCTCTGTTTGCTGCTCCCGACGGCGCTATCAATGAAACCGTTTTTACAGTTCTCCCGCTGTCTGGCAGTTGGAATGTATGGATTCGTGGAACTTTATTTGAAACCAATTTCAGGGAAATATTGTACTCTTTCAATTTTCTTCGGAAGAAATATTCCGGGCCGTTTTTGCTATTTCCGCCCGTGAAAAGCAAAGTATCAATCTTTTGATTTTGCTGGAGAATGGCAACCAAATCACGAAGTTCTACCTCCATCATCCCAATATCGGATGCATCTACTTTCCCCCGCTTTGCGGAAGCAACCATGTCGCAAATACCGATACCTCTTTTTTTGAGAAAAAACTCACGTTGCGCGATGGCCTGGGCAGTAGTTTCAAATTTTAAATCCAGGCCGAATATCTTATCCAAAATTGGCCACAGCTGTCCGTCGCGACTGCCATAGCAAAAATCCACATCACCTTCCTTTAATTCTCCAGTTGTAAAACGCGGAGGCGGCAGGGTTCCTACAATAAGCTTAGTGGCGTTTTCGGGAATAAAAGGTGGGTATGGATGTTTGTGGTGGAACAAAATGATTAACGATTGTTGATTTTTGATTGTTGTTTTTGAACTGTAAACTTTGAGTTTTAAACTTACCTTATAAAAACAGGCTCATGCTCCTTCTCTGTATATTGTTCACTAAATCCATATCCATCATAATCAAAGGCCTTTAATTCCTCTAATGTTTTCACATTTTTATCAATAGCAAAACGGGCCATACTGCCACGTGCTTTTTTTGCGAAGAAGGAAATAATTTTCAGTTTTCCATTTTTGAAATCCTTAAAAACAGGGGAAATTACGGGTACTTTCAATTTCTTTTCATCAATGGCATTGAAATATTCCACACTAGCAAGATTTAAGAAAAGCTCATCGTCTTCCAATTCGTTGTTCAAAGTTTCGGTGAGTGTTTTTTTCCAAAAGGAATACAAATCCTTTTTTCGGTTTATAGGGAGTTTGGTTCCCATTTCCAAGCGGTATGGCTGCATTAAATCCAAGGGACGCAGCAGCCCATACATCCCAGAAAGGATTCGGAGGGAATCCTGCAACAGATCAATCTTTTCCGAAGGAATGGTATAAGCGTCCAAACCTGTGTAAACATCGCCAGCAAAGGCATAGCCTGCCGGACGGGCGTTTTGTTTTGTAAATGGTGTGCTGAATTCTTTATAGCGTTGGTAATTGAGTTCGGCCAGCTTATCGCTGATGTCCATCAATTTGCCGATGGCTTTTTTGCTTTTGTGTTCCAGTTTGGCGTTTATCATTGAAGCTTCCTCCAAAAACTTGGGTTGGGTTGCGCGGGTGGTAGGAAGTTTTGATTCAAAATCCAGCGTTTTTGCTGGGGAGATAACTATTTTCATTAACTTTTTCTTTGCTTCAAAAATAACGAAAACAATTCTGAATTCTGAATTCGGGATTCGTTGATTTGTGATTCGGAATTCTTACTTCGTATTTCTAATTTCCACTTTCGTCATTCGTCGCCCGTCATTCGTCGCTCGTAATTCGTCGCTCGTAATTCATATTTCACTCAATCCTTCTGCCCTGTGTTGTAAAACTCAATCCCTGCGAACCCCGCAGCGAAGTCATAACTGCTTCAAAAATGGGTTCGGGAGTTGTTGCTTTTGTAGTCCATTCAAAAATAAAATTGGCGCCACTGCCTCCGTGCTCATCCGTTTCGTCTATAACAATTTCAACGGTTTCCACAGGTTTAAGTTGAATTGGCTTTTCAAAATAGCTACGTATCAATTCTCCTTTGGTATTGTAGTAATCTGCTTTTGAAATATAAATTGTATCGGTATCGCTTACATTTCTGAGGCTGACCATTGCAGTGAGATTTTGCGATTTTTCCAAAGTAAAACTATAAATATGCGAATAGATACTCAAATAGGTTTTTCCATTTTGCAGCGAATCCTTCAGTAGCCCCAATACTTCGGGGTCTGCATAATGGTCTTCCCAATGGTTTGGGTTAAAAGAGCTTATTTCCTTGGGGTCATCACAGCCCACAAGCATTCCGAAAAGAAATAGAACGACCGTTATTTGTGTTATTTTAAAAAGGATTCCCATTGTGTTTAATTCTTATAAAATTACGGCTTTTTATTGATTTCGGCTTTTGTTTCAAGTAGTTCGTTAATTTGCCACTGTCTTGCCTGTTGTTTGTTTGCCAAACCTAAAGCTTTATCAATGGTCTCGTTTGCTTCGGTAGTATTGCCGTTTGCCATTTTAATCCGCGCCAAAACATCGTAGCTGTCAAAATTGTTTGGATTGATAGCCAAGGCATCTTTCAAAAGCTGTTCAGCTTCAGCATAATCTTTGCTGTCCACAAGTTTTCCGGCCCTGTAAGTATTAAAAAGAACCAACGCATTCGGGTTCAGTTCCTTTAAAACGGCTTGCACTTTTGCACGTTCCTTTTCATTTTTTTGAAGCATATAATGTGTATTTCCCACAATGGTATATGGAATTTTGAAAATACTGCCGTATTGTTTCTTCACTTCGGAATAATGGTTTTTTAAAGCTTCCGCAGAACCGAAATACTCTTCCTTTACATACCATTTTTTGAAAATATCACCCAGTGCCCATTTATAGGTGGGAAGCCCAACAGAGTTGTGGATTTCATTTGGAAACTCTTGAAAATGTATGTTTTTCTCCATCATATTTTTAGGAATCCTTTTGATGAATTCATCCACGCCCATCCCCTGTTCGTTGGCGAGTGAAATATACACACTAGCCGAAGTGCTTTTGGTTTTGCCCCACGTATTTTCCATTACATCTTCCATCGCATTTTTGCCCCACCAAAGCGCGGGACTTATGGCTATATAATCATTGAAAAGTTCGGGATGGTTTATTGCCGTATTGATAACGAAAATACCGCCCACGGAATGGCCACCAAGAATTTTATAATCGGCTGCTTTATAGTTTTTGTTTACATACGGAATCAATTCCTTTTCAATAAAACCTGCCATTTCCTCGGCATTACCGCTATCTTCCACACCCTCTATTTTCGGCTTGCAGTTTTTGCGGTACTCGTTGGTTCCTTTTCCTGAAATTGCCACTAATATCATTTCTGGGATAACTTCACTGATTCCACCCTGCAATTCCAAAATCCCAGCAACGTATTGAAAGTTGTAATCGCCATCCAAAATATAAAGCACGGGATATTTTTGGTTAACCGCAATATTATATGAAGGAGGAAAATATACAGAAAACTCCCTGTCTTGCCGAAGTATTTCAGAATAAACCTTATCGCGTTTACCGATTGAAATTTCCTGTGAAAAACCGCTCTGTAAAACAAAAAACAGAAGGAAAAGAATAAGTAGCCGTTTACCCATAATTAAATTTTTAAGTCAGTGATTTAAACCATTTTCAAAGTTAACCGAAAATATTTCTTTCACTTAAAATATTTTAATTGCTTTTGCATCACTTTTTGTAGCTTCACGTTTTTTAATTTGAAGTAAAATTTTGAAAACAGCATATTTTCCAAGCTACACGAAAGTAAGCGAAACGCCGGTTACAATCTTTGAAAAACTGCACCCGGAAGTTTTTGACCCGCCTTTTTTTAATGATGCGGTTTCTATGTTTCGCGCAAAAGATTCCCTTCGGAAAGAACTCGATTTGACTGAGGAAACCATTTCAGAAAACAGAGAATTATTACCGCTAAAAGGGTTTGTTTTTCACACTTCCCATTGCGGCTCAACGCTGCTTGCAAATATGTTTAGGACAGCAAAAAAGACAAGAGTTGTTTCCGAAACGGAGGCTATAAACGGATTGTTGCTATCCGCGATATTTTACAATTTGGAAGAAAAAATACTTTTGAAAAGTTTAAAAATTATAGTTGAACGCTATTTACAGCCGCTGGACGAAGCCGAACAAGTTGTCTTCAAACTTACATCGTGGAATGTATTCTTTATCGAGCTTTTCCAAAAAGCATATCCCGCAATTCCTTGGATTTTTATAGATAGAAAAACGGAGGAAGTGGTTGCAAGCCTTTTAAAATCGGGCCGTGGGTTTGTGGAGTGGTTTTATCATCCCACCAATTTGCTCCAAAATCATTTTTTGGGCGAAGAAAAGCAGTTTGAATCATTGGAAAATTATCTATTCGCAATGGTTGAAGCGCATAAAAAAGCCGCAGAAAAATTTCAGCTCGGAAACAATTTATTTTTGGAATACCCTTCGTTTCCCAATAAATTCGAAAGCGAAATTCTACCCTATTTTAATTTAGACTATTCTGTAAAAGAATTGGAGAACGCTGAGGAAGCTAGAAAATACGATTCAAAAAGTATTTACAAAACCCCTTATTCAAATTTAGGCAGCTGAAAATTCTTGGATATTCAATGCCTTAAACACTTTTTTGATTCCCTTTTTTGATTCGGAAAGTACGATGAGCACATCATCTGCATTAATGACGGTGTTTCCGTTGGGCGTAATATATTTGTCGTCTCTTTTTATCATTGCAATAATTGCGGTTTTGGGGAATTCAATATCGACAATTTTTTTACCTACTATCTTGTTCCCGTTAGCAATACCAATTTCCCGCATTTCAGTTTTTGGATGTTCCTCAAGAAATTTTTCAGAGGGAGATATTTTTTTCTCTTCACTGGGAATACTCACCCTTAACCATTTCGCGACTACCGAAAGCGTAGTCCCCTGAATTAAAATGGAGGTTAGCGAAATAAAAAATACAATATTAAAAATCATATTCGCTTTATCGATTCCCGCCAATAAAGGATAGGTTGCAAACACAATTGGCACCGCCCCGCGTAAACCCACCCAGGAAATATAGAAACGCCTTCGTAATTTCATCTTAAACGGAATTAAACTTATAAAAACCGCTACGGGACGTGCCACAAAGATCAAAAACAACGATATTAAGAGTCCGATACCAATCACGGGAACAATCTGCGATGGAAATACCAAAAGCCCCAACGTCAAGAAAAGTACAATCTGCATCAACCACGCCAACCCATCATACATTTTAAGAATGGTTTTTTTGTGGATTAAGTACTGGTTTCCCAAAAAGACCGCACAAATATAAATGGCCAAAAAACCGTTGCCGCCCACAAAATCGGTTACGGAAAAGGTTATAAACATTAGTGCAATAACGAGCACGGGATACAAACCCTCAAAATCCAAGTTGATTTTATTGATTATAATCTTGCTCAACTTTCCAAAGCCAAACCCAGCTATGGTTCCTATAATCATTTGTTGAAAAAACAGTGGAATCATAGACACCAATCCTTTATCCTGATTGATTACCAAACCTAAAAAAGCGATTGTTAGCACATAGGCCATGGGGTCGTTACTTCCGCTTTCCATTTCCAGCGTGGGACGTAAATTGGTTCGAAGCGCAAGATTTTTGGAACGCAAAATGGAAAACACCGCAGCAGCATCTGTTGACGACACTATACTTCCCAAAAGCAAACTTTCATAAATGGTAAAATCGGTAACGTAATAAACAAAGGTTCCCAAGCCAACAGCGGTAAGCAAAACCCCCAAAGTTGAAAGTGCAAAACCTTCTTTCATTATTGGTTTTACAGCTTTCCAATCGGTGTCCAGCCCCCCTGAAAAAAGAATAAAGTTCAATGAAATTATACCAACTAGCTGCGCGATTTGCGGATCGTCAAAACTGATGCCGCCTATGCCATCTTCACCGGCAAGCATCCCTATTCCCAGGAAAAGTACTAAAGTGGGTACGCCAAATTTATAAGAAGTTTTACCTGCTATTATGCTTATAAAAAGCAGTAATGACCCAACAAGCAAAATGTTTTCAATGGTTAAATCCAACAACTTTTAGTTTAAGGTTTCATATTTCAGCAAAATACGAATTTAAACTTTCAAAAAAATATTGGATTCTATTTTTAAGGCATGAAAAAACATCTCTCCGGAATGGTATCGACATATTCACAAATAAACTTAATTTTGCAGGCAATGGCAACCGACAAATTAGAGCTCCGCACCGTAAACGTTACACGTTACATCACCCCTTTGCGTGAAGGCGGTTCGCTGCCAGCCCTGGCCGAAGCGGATGATGATTTTAAATATGTTTTGAAGTTTCGCGGCGCGGGACACGGCGTGAAAGCGCTGATAGCGGAACTTTTGGGTGGTGAAATCGCGAGAACTTTAGGCTTAAAAATTCCCGAACTTGTTTTCGCAAATTTAGACGAAGCTTTTGGCAGAAGTGAAGGCGACGAGGAAATACAGGATCTATTAAAAGGCAGCCGCGGACTAAACCTGGCCTTGCATTTTCTTTCTGGGGCGCTCACATTTGACCCCGTAGTTACCCAAGTTGATGAAAATTTGGCTTCCAAAATTGTATGGTTGGATGCTTTTATAACAAACATAGATCGCACAGTTAAAAATACCAATATGCTCATTTGGCATAAGGAACTTTGGCTCATTGACCACGGCGCCACCTTTTATTTTCATCATTCATGGGGCGATTGGCAAAAAGCGGCTGTTACGTCATTTCCTTATATTAAAGATCACGTGCTTTTGCCACAAGCTTCCTTAATTGAAGAAATTAATGAAGAAATGATTGCCCTTTTGCCAGATAAAAAACTTCGGGAAATAACTGATGTTATTCCCGCAGATTGGCTAGATTGGGAAGGTATTGAAATGCCTTCGGAAGAAATCAGGAAAGTATATTACCAGTTTTTGGTAATGAGAAGAAACAACGCAAACAACTTTGTAAAACAAATTCAGGATGCCCGGGAAACACTTGTATGAATATGCGGTAATACGTTTGGTGCCCCGCGTGGAACGCGAGGAATTCCTGAATGTTGGGATAATTCTTTTCTGCAAAGGAGCCAACTATTTGAATTGCAAACACCAAATTGACACCGAAAAGCTAAAACTCTTTTCCTGCGACCTGGAAGTTGAAGAAATAGAAAACAATTTAAAGGCTTTTGAAAAAATATGTTCCGGCTCCAAAGACGGCGGCCCTGTGGCACAATGGGAAATTCCGGATAGATTTAGATGGCTTACCGCGCAGCGCAGTTCTTCCCTACAAACTTCACGTCCGCACAACGGCTTCAGTAATGATTTGGATACTACTTTGGAACGTCTTTTTGGAGAATTGGTGCTATAAAACCTTTGCCGCCAAATATTTCTGCACTTCGTAAATATCTATGCTCTTGTTGAACCTTTTGCTCACCGTTGGCAAGTCTTCGCTGCTAATCCAAATCTTCAGTTCGGCATCCAGATCAAAAGTGCCGGCAGTTTCCAAAGAGAACCGCGAAATATGTTTGTAAGGAAGACATTTGTACTCTACCTTACTTCCCGTTATGCCTTGTACGTCAATTAGTATTAAGCGTTTGTTGGTAAACATAAACACATCGCGGAACAGGGAAAACCCAAGCTCCACTACTTCGCCTTCAATTAAAAGACGTCCGTATTTTTCGTTTAGTTTTTCTGAGGAAACTTCGCTGGCATTTCCCAATATTTTATTAAATAGACTCATTTTAGATTTTTGGATTGTTGGATTTTAAGAATAATAATTAGTCTCGAACGCTTACTACTTCGCCTTGAAAATCTATGGCTTGGCGATCATTTGTAGTGATGGAAAGTGTGGCATAGCCAGAATTACCAACTATTAACAAAAGGGAATATGTATCGTTTTCATTTTTCACTTTAGTTCTAACTTCATAGTTCTTGCCACGCTTTTCAACAATAAAATCCTCGGGAACACCTTTAAATCGCAGGCCTTTGTCCTTACCAATTATTGTGGCGTACGAACGTCCATAAAACGGCATATTGCTTATAACCATCTCTGGTGAAAATGTTATTGAATAATTACTACCAACCAAGTTTTTTGGGGGCTGCCCGAGCGGTAAAGCTGTGTTTGCTATAAACTCAAAGTTTTTGGAATTCAGTAATGTTTCAATGGAAGTATGGGGTTTTTCAGTTTTATTCTGCGCAGTGGTGCTTCCGAAAATAAATAGAACAACTAATGTATATAAAATTCTAAGTGCTTTCATGTTTACTCTTTTTAATCAAACCAAGTGCAAGTTTTGTGCCCAAAATTTCAATCAATTACCGTCCACTGCAACTGAATACTTTATTGTTTCCAGTCCTGCAATTCCTTCACATACAGATACGATTCCACAAAATCAACCTGCTCCTGCCCAGCCATTTTTTTCAATAAGTTCAATGCGGATACATAACTGATTAGATTTCCGTTTGAGGATAAAAACTTTCCATCTTCCACATATCTCACAACGCTGTCATTCTGCACTTTTAAGTTCGGATAGGCTTTTTGAAGCTCTTCTCCCCCACCAATCCAAGTCACAATTTTTTTACCATCAGCAATTCCCGATTCCCCAATTAAATGTGCCCCGGCACAATTGCTTACGGTGTATTTGGTGCTATTGTTTTGTTCCTTTATGAAGTTTACAATTTTTGGATTGTGTATTTGTGCATACATATCATATGCACTTGGAACGAAAAGCACATCCAGTTTTGGACAATTTTCAAAAGTGTAATCTGGGACTATCTTTAAACCTTCTTCACTAACAATCGGGTCAGAAGTTTCCGCAATTGTAATTACATTGAAAAGTTTTTTGCCGTCTGGGGTTGGCTTTGTAAAAACGTCAGCGGTGGCAGTAACTTCGGTAGTCAAAACACCGTTGTACATCAACAGTCCGATGATTGGCAGGCTGTCGCTTATTGGTTTTAACAGTTCCTTTTCAGCGTACGCCACAACTTCTGGGTCTGCTGGACTTGGCTCAGGACCTGTAGATTTATCTGTGGTAAGATTGCAGCTTACAAACGAAGTGGAAAGTGCAACAAATAAAACAATTAATCTCTTCATATTATAAAAATGGATTTAGCGATATTCTGGATTTTCAAAATTCCAACGGGTGCCATCGTCCCAATCTTTTCGGGAATTGCCGTATTTTGGATACCCTCCCTGCTCTTTCAGCATCTTTGCCAAATGAAGCAAATTATACGTCATAAAAGTAGTATTCCTATTCGTAAAATCATTATTTTTTGCGCCACTTTCCTCATACCGATAACTTGGCCCAGGACCCGCCTCACCTATCCAACCACAATCTGCCTGTGGCGGAATGCTGTAGCCTACGTGCTGTAAGGCATAGAGAATGCCCATAGCACAATGCTTTATTCCATCTTCATTTCCGGTAACGATGCAACCACCTACTTTTCCGTAGAAATAATACTGCCCCTTTTCATTCTGAAGACTGCTCATTGCATACAGCCTTTCAATCAATTTACTGGCCACAGAGGATTTTTCGCCCAGCCATATAGGAGTTCCGATAATCAGAATATCGGCAGTATCTACCTTCTTCCAAATTTCCGGCCAGGCATCTTCACTTGCGCCGTGCTCGGTCATATCTGGATATACGCCGTAAGCCACTGGATGATCCACAAGACGAATATTTTCAAAGGAAACCCCTTCGGCTTTCATTATATTTTGTGAAACATCCATCAGGCCCTGTGTATGACTCATCCGCGGGGACTGCTTTAGGGTACAATTGATATAGAGTGCTTTGAGTTTTGAGAAATCTGGTTTTTGCATAATTGATTTTAGTTTTAAAGGTAAATAATATTCACCAGAACCGCTAAAAACCTAATCCCATAAACTTTTGAACTAAACCTTCAAATCAATCTCTTTCAAATTTTCAATTCTATTGCGAAGAAGGAAATCGTCTATTGTTTCAAAATGTTCGATTACGCGTTTATCCTTAAATTCGAAAACTTTTTCTGAAAGTCCCTGTAGAAAATCGCGGTCGTGTGAAACCAAAATCATTGAATATTAAGATTAAAGCAGGGTGGAAATTATTCCACTATAACCTTTTTAACTCCAATATTTCCTTTTACATCTTCTACTTTTACAAAGTACAATCCTGTTTTCAAAATTGAAATATTTAATTCGGAAGAATTCTTTATAGATAAAACCAACTGACCTAATTTATTAAACACCTCAACATTTTGAATAGCGAAATTTGAAGAGATTTTAAAAATTCCTGAAGTGGGATTAGGATATAAAGAAAACTCAGGAACTGACTCAAAGGAATCAGTGGATAAAACAGCTCTTCCAAGGGCTACTTGACAGTTTTGCTGTTTAATTAAAACACCGTAATCTTCGTAATCCGTTCCAGAAGTGATTTCAATAAAATTTTCTGTAGCATTGGCAATCGGCTCATCCAAATAAAACCATTTATAAACGAAAAGTGGGTTGTATGTTGCTGTAAGAATTGGATCATCAAAAGTCAATTCAGCTGTGTCCAATTCAGAAATGTTAACAATTACTTCTTTTGGCCAACTGGTAATATTATTTACAGTTTGGGTTACATATAATTTTAAAGATTCATCGGTTTGAAAAGAATATGAATTACCTTGAGAAATTAAGTTATTCAGTTCGGGATCACTATACCATTTTATATTGCTTCCTGTAGCGTTCAATGTGATATTAATACCTAATTCACAAACTGTATGCATTCTTTCAATTTGGGGACGGGGTGTTTTTTTGTAGGTTGAAGAAAAGGTATTTAATTGCGCTACACCAAGTGTACTAGTGGGCGATAATAGATTCTCATCGATAAAAGTTTCAGAATTATTATAACCTACGTAATAAGCAAAGCCTTGATTATCTATGTCCAAAGCATTAGTACTACAGCTACCATCCATTATTGAAAATTCCTTTCGCCACAAATGGCTTCCGTCCGAATCATACTCTTCCAAATAAACAGCACCATCATCGTAATAGGAATACGCACCAGTTAAATACAAATTTCCCGCATAATTTACCTTAATATCCGTGGTAGTTCCTCTTTCACCAGCAGTTGTAAAAGCTCCCTTAGCCCAGATTACATTTCCTTCTACATCATATTTTGCCATATATGGTTTTGGATTTTGGCAACAAATACCTGGGATTAAAATACCATCGAACGTTATATCCCCAAAAAAAGATCCGCTTAAGTAAAGATGCCCATCTGAAGTTAATGCTATTTGTGGATTATCATTAGTTCTACCATCAGAAGAATTTATCCAAATAAAATTTCCATTAGTATCCATTTTACCCCATAAGGCATCTTGGCCCCAGCTTCCATTGTGTTCCAGCACAAAATTATCCAATACGAGAGTTTCAATATTAAAAACCCCAACAAAATAAATATTCCCTAATCTATCAACATTAATATCGGTAATGTGTACAGCATCAGAGCTATTAAACGGAATATCACGAATCCATACTACTTCACCCTCATAATTTAATTTCGCCATAAAAAAATTCCAACCAGCACCTCCTGAAACATAAACGTTATCAAACTGATCCAAAGCAATTGAAAGCCCGTAACCGTATTGTTCTCCATTAAAATCATTATGCCAAATTTCATTTCCATCTGGGTCAAATTTTGTAACATAAATCCTTTCGTCAAAATTCCCTGTCAGGTATATATTCTCATCATCATCTATTAAAACAGTAACATTATCTCCATAACACCAATCCGTCTCAAACGTTTTTATCCATAAAACTTCTTTATTGGCATTTATCTTAGTTAGATATAAATCTGCAAAATAATCATCAGGAGTATATATCGAGAAATTGCCTAAACTTAGGTTTTCCTGAAAATATCCTGCTACCACCATATTTCCCTGTGTATCTACAGCCATATCAACCGCCATGTATCTTTGATCGTCACCCGTAGCTTTAATGGCCCAACTCCAATCTTGTGAGTATGAATTATAACAAATCGAAAAAATGGTAAGAATAAGTAATGCTTTTTTCATAGAACAAATTTTAAAACTAAGTATTAAATTGGCCGTAAATATTACTATTATTTTTAACTATTCAAAAAAGTTTTTGGGTAACATTTTAAAACATTAAGCCTTCAAATCAATCTCCTTCAAATTCTCTATTCTATTTCTCTGAAGGAAATCGTCGATGGTTTCAAAATGCTCAATTACGCGCTTATCCTTAAATTCGAAAACTTTTTCTGAAAGTCCCTGTAGAAAATCGCGGTCGTGGGAAACCAAAATCAACGTGCCGTCAAACTGAAGCAACGCTTCTTTTAAAACATCTTTCGATTTTAAATCCAAATGGTTCGTAGGCTCATCGAGAATGAGAACGTTTACGGGTTCCAGCAATAGTTTCACCATTGCCAAACGCGTTTTTTCACCTCCGGAAAGCAGCCCCACCTTTTTATCGATATCATCACCGCTGAACATAAAGCGACCGAGAATATTTTTTATTTGGGTTCGGATTTCGCCTTTGGCCACCTCATCCACCGTTTGAAAAACGGTGAGTTCCTTATCCAAAAGCGCGGCTTGGTTTTGTGCAAAATAGCCCACCTTGGCATTGTGGCCCAAGGCGCAGGTTCCCTCAAAATCAATTTCGCCCATAATAGCTTTGATCATAGTGGATTTCCCTTCGCCATTTCTACCCACAAAACTCACTTTTTGACCACGGGCAATACTCATACTTGCATCCTTAAAAACTACATGATCTCCATATTTTTTAGTCATTCCCTCTACAAGTACAGGATAATCACCACTGCGCTGTGCAGGCGGAAAGCGAAGCGCCAAAGCTGAAGTATCTATCTCGTCAATCTCGATAATTTGAAGTTTTTCAAGCATCCGCTCGCGGCTATTCACTTGATTGGTTTTGGAATACGTGCCCTTAAACCGCTCAATAAATTGTTGGGTTTCGGCTATAAATTTTTGTTGCTCCTCGTAAGCTTTTATTTGATGTGCCCTTCTATCGGCGCGCAATTGCAAATAGTGGCTGTAGTTGGCTTTGTAATCGTAAATACGGCCCATGGTAACTTCAATGGTCCGGTTGGTAATGTTATCTATAAATTTTCTGTCGTGAGAAATAACGATAACCGCTTTTGCTTTGTTCAGCAAAAAATCCTCAAGCCAGATTACCGATTCTATATCTACGTGGTTGGTAGGCTCATCAAGCAAAATAAGATCGGGCTTTTGAAGCAGCAGTTTGGCCAGTTCAATCCGCATACGCCATCCGCCACTAAATTCTGAAGTGGGACGGTGCAGATCGCTGCGCTTAAAACCTAAGCCCCGAAGCGCTTTTTCTACTTCGGCTTCGTAATTTATTTCTTCCAAAGCATAATATTTTTCACCCAGTTCTGCCACTTTGGTAATAATATGCATGTATTCATCACTTTCGTAATCGGTGCGGGTTTCCAGCTCTTTGTTCAATCGGTCCATCTCATCCCGCATTTCAAAAATCTGTTTGAAAGCTTTGGACGCTTCCTCAAAAACGGTACAACTGTCATCGGTCAATAAATGTTGCGGCAAATATGCAATTACCGCATCTTTTGGGGCGCGGACGTTTCCACGGGTGGGTTTTTGCACCCCGGCAATAATCTTCATCATTGTGCTTTTTCCCGCACCGTTTTTCCCCATCAGTGCTATCTTATCGTTTTCGTTCACTACAAAAGAAACATCGCTGAAAAGTGTTTCTCCGCTAAACTCAACTGCTAAACCATCTATTGAAATCATATCAAAATTTTGAGGTTGCAAAACTATTAAAAAGAAGTGGATTACTATTACTTATAATCATTTGGTTACATAGAAGAAAAAAATGTATCAGGTAGCTATCTTCGCACATCATTCACACCTCCCAATTAAAAATCATTTTGTAAATTCACACATCAAAATTTCTGCCCTAAATCGCAATCGCCCTTAAATTCCTACGCAAACCTATGTGATCATTAATTTTAATCACTTGGCATGATATTGCATAGTTTTTTAACCAACCGTTTTTTAAGCTTGGAAGGCAGATTATACAGCGGCAACCTCTCTGAAGTACAATTTAAAATTGAAGCCGCATTGGACAAAACCCAGTCGTTGATCATTGATTTGGATTCTCTGGAAAGATTTGACGAAGCAGGGGCCTACATGCTGTATATTGCCTCGGAAAAGGCACGGGAGAACGATAAGGAAATTATTCTGTTCTGCAAGAAAAACCAAATTGTAAAACGTGTTTTTAATTTTGTAGGCATCCAGTATTCCAGCAATTTACCAATACCTAGTTTTTAGGGCATTTTTATTTGCTTTTCATACTATAATTGGATATGTTTACCCAACAATCAAAAACTTTCGTTATGCTTGGTTTTTATTCATTTAGTAAGAGCAATTGTAACCTGAACAAGTTGCGGAAATCTTTGGTTGCACTTCTTAAACCGAAAATCATCTTCCCGAATTAAGGCGCACCCGCGAGTGTGCCGTTACGGTTTCCTTTTTTACGCAAAATAACCCATCCATTTAAAGTATCAGCACTGCTGGTAAAACCGACTCGCTATATATCCTTTTTAGAAAAGGAAGCCGGGATGTTATAATTTCAAAACTTTAAAAATTTATATCATGGCAAAGGGAAGAAACCTTAGAGCCTCCAATAAAGATGCTAAGGCATTGAAACAGGAGAAAATATTGAAAAAACTGGAAGAAAAAAAGATGAAGAAACGCAAATCGCGCGTTTAGGTTTTTTTTAATAGTTGGTTTGATGATTGAGAAAGGTCGGGATCAGTGTCAAAATTTACCCGGCCTTTTTCTTTTAGGTGAATCATAAAAAGTCAAAAACCCGCACTGTTATGGTGCGGGTTTTCTCAAATTAATTGGGGAGAAATAAGCCATAAGGCTCAATCCAAATATATAAAAAATGTGAATACAAACCCACATATATTTTTGTCCCCAACCTTGGTAAATTAAACTAAAAATGTGCCGTAATTGAAAGAATAAAATTTCTTCCAGCTCCCGAAATTCCAGAGCTATAGGGTCTATAACGCTGATCGGTAAGATTTTCAATTCCGCCGCTTACATCAAAGGTGTCCGTTAACTTATAAAGGGCCTTAAAGTTAAGGGTGTACCAAGCGGGTGCATACGGATCTCCATTTTCATCAAGCGCATAGATTTCCGTCTTCTCCTTTTCTCCTTCGGGTAGCTTGTCAAAATCATATTTCCCTTGATAGTTCACGTTCAATTCCATACGCAACTTATTCGCTTTATAATTTAAGCGCGAAACACCGAAAAATGGTGAGGCGTGGCGCGAAGTACTAATATCTCCATTGTCCAATTCCTCTTCACCCTTCTGAAAGTTTACATCTGTTGAAAAGCCAAAACCCTTGGGCAATTTCACCTCCACGCCTGCCTGCACACCATATACATGTGCCACGGCTGCATTTTGAATAGCTTGCACTTGGCTCAATTCACCTTGATAGAGTATGCTGTCCTGCCCATTTAGTTTAAAATCCCTGCGCACCAAGGCATCTTTCAGTGACGTGTAATACCCAGTAACATCTACTTTTATAATGTCATCAAAAACCTTTGCAATTCCTAAGTCTGCATTGTAGGCATATTCAGGCTTCAAATCTGGATTGGGAACAACAACGCTACCAGGTTCCGAATCAAAAACTTTTCCCACATCATCTACATTTGGTGCTCTAAACGCGCTTCCCAAGTTGGCACTTATCACCCACGAATCGTCCGGACGATATACTCCGCCAATGCTTCCGGTAAGCGCGCCATTCTTCAAATTGGCTTCCGTGAAGGGAAATGGATAAAAGTTAGTATCAAATTCAGAGTCCAGCAACACGTAGTTGTAACGCGCGCCAGCACTTAATGTGAAATTATCGGCTACTTTAAACTCGTCGGTTACATACACAGCCATGGACTGCCAGGTGGATTTTGGATACCGAGCCGGTCCCGTCACGGAAACTTCTGTTGAAATATCTGTTACTTCTCCAGTGGAAGTTACATCGTTCAGCACATATTCCACTCCATAAAAAAGGGTATTCTTTTCTCCCGTACCCTTTATAAAATCCAGGTTTGCAGAGTAAGCCCCCACTTCTTCACTTTGTGTATTGCGTTCATTACTGTTAAACGATCGGTCTATCCTGCTCTCCTCAAACCATTGATGCGCCAAGCGAAGGCTCAATTGGTCAAAAACCGAATTGTTTGCGGAATGGTTTACACTTAAATTGTTCATCATCCAAATCTGCGGGCCATAATCCCATTCGGCATAACGGGCCGTACCATTGCGAACGCGCGTATGCCGGTCATATCTTCCGTAAGGTGAAGTTTCCGAAAAATGGAACCCATATTGAAAATCCCATCGGTCATTTGGTTGAAAACGTATTTTCTGCATCATATTTATCTGCGAATAGGCCGAGGGAATCTGCAACAGCTTATCATCCTGCGCAATTACCACATCGGCGCTGTCCTGTCTTTGCACATAATAATCCTTTATGTAATCTTCGGGACCGTGGCTTCCTTGACGTAAATGGTCATAATCCCACGAAGTGATGCTGGTTACAAATGCCCAATTCTTGAAACCCAGATTCACATCAAAATGCCCTGTTTTTTCATTGTTGGCAGAAGAATAACGCACATTGGCTTTTCCCGTAACCAAAGGCGAATCGGTTAATGAAAGTCGTGGTGTCAAGGTTTGAAAACTCATTACCCCACCAATAGCGTCGCTGCCGTAAATTACTGATCCCGGACCAAAAAGCACTTCCGTGCCCTCAATGGCAAAAGGATCTAGGTTGATTACATTTTGAAGGTTTCCGGAACGGAAAATAGCCGTATTCATCCTAACCCCATCAACCGAATACAACAAACGGCTTGTTGCAAAACCGCGAATCATGGGACTTCCCCCACCCTGCTGACTCTTCTGTACAAATACTTTCCCAGAAATACTCAATAGATCGGCTGCGGTTTGTGGGTTTTGAAGGGCCACATCCTTTGCGGAAATGGAAATAATCTTTGAGGGAACATCATCACTGCTCTGCCTCCATCGAGACCCGGAGATAACTACCTCGTCAAGATTTAAGTTTGAAATTTCAAGCGAAAGCGAAAACCCCTCTGCCTCCAGCTCGCTATAACTCTTTACAACCGTTTTATAGCCAAGACTGCGTATTTCAATCTTTTCGGCATTCTTAAATGCTGAAATATCAGCCTTGCCTTTGGCATTTGTGGTAACATATAATTTTGAATTTGCGCTAAGGGTAACCAACTCCACCGGTTCGTTGTTCTGCGCATCAGTTATGGTAATGGTTTGGCCGTAGGCAGTTCCCACAATAGCCAACAATAACCATAGCATGTATAGTCTTTTCATTTTATAATTGATTTGTTTAATTGTTAAGGTGTCAATAAATAACACAATAAGATACACTTTCAATATATTGAAAGCTACTGATTAAAATCTAGGACACTAACTATACTGTGGAGGTGGTGTGGGAGGACTTAAACGTATCGTACTAAAATTGTCCTCATATACTATGGTCTGATAAATTTCAACTAAGTCTTCTGGGACAGTGGCCTGCCACTCAAAAAGCGTTGAACAGAAAAAAGATTGGAAATAATTGGTTAGTTGCTTTTGGGTTCTTTGCTTGTCCTTGTCTTTATCAAACGTCTGGGCAACCAGTTCTTGCAACTTTTTATTAAGGGCAGTTTCCTCGTGGTCCCACCAGCATCTGTAGTAAATGGTATCTCCTTTTATTTCTTTTGAAACCACATCATACATTTGCCCCTCATATTCAAATTCCTTGGAATGTTCCCACCGCAGTTGTTTCTCTGCCTCTTCTTTTGAAAATTTCAGAAGTACCAATTCATTTTGGTCTATTCCTGCAACCATTTTCCATTTAATTTCCCGTTTCAGCGCAGCTTTCTCAAAATGAAGATAGAGAAACATAGTCGCCACTGGAGCGAACAATATAAACAGAAATGCTATGGCAAAAAGTCTTTGTTTCAACCTAAGGAATTATTTCGTATTCAAATGTCGCAAAATTGAAAGTATTTGCGCAATCATTTCTTACATTTTATTGTTCATTTAAGTCTAAATAAATACAATAAAAAAACCACCCGTAAGTAACGGATGGTTTTTCTATCTTATTCAATATAATAGCTTACTGAACGCTCAACTGCTTAACCGCTGTACCTTCGGCAGTAGTAATTTTCACTAAATATATACCATTAGCCAGTGAAGAAACATCAAAGTTATTGCTGCTAGTTTCCATTAGCTTTTGACCAGCTACACTGTAAACCACAATATTTTCAACAGTGGTATTGATGGTTACTGTTGATTTTGCTGGATTGGGATACAATGTAATTTGCGAAAGAGCAATATCATTCACACCCAAAAATGGTTCGACCACGACGTCAAAATTGCAGCCCGCAGTGTTTCCGGCATCGTCTGTGGCTTCAATGATTACATTGGTAGTACCTACTCCCACCATCGTTCCCGCAGCTGGAATCTGTAGTGTTGTAAAAGTAGTAGCACAGTTGTCGGTAATTGTAACCAAACCATTGGCAACGTAATCTGGAATTTCATACATATCATTGGAATCTGCCATTACGGTTTGTGTTGGAGGACAAACAACTTCTGGAGTTTCTGCATCAACAACAGTAATTGTAAACGTACAAGTACTGGAGTTACCTGCAGCATCTGTAGCTGTAAATTCTATAGTCGTAACTCCCACAGGAAACTCTGAACCACTAGCAAGGCCTGCAGTTTGAACCACAACCGGGTTAGGGTCTGTGTCATCAGTGGCAGTTGCAGGATCAAAAGTTACAATAGCACCACAAACACCAGCATCGTTGTCTTGTTCAATAACCGCAGGACAAGTAATTACTGGAGCAGTAGTATCAGTTCCAGTTCCGGTAATCACAAATGTGTCAACAGCAAAGTCCTCATCACCGGAATCCACAGAAACGGTCAAACGTAGGTCAAGCACAGCACCAGTTCCAGTTATAGTCTTTGTAAATACTTGTGCGGCATCGGTCAACAACGCTCCGTCTCCCTCGCCATCAAAATCGGTATCTTCTCTAAAATTTCCGTTGGCAGTTCCACCACCACCTGTAAAATCAGCTCCTTCAAACCAGATAAGGTTTTGGTAGCCCCCGCCGTCAATTTGATAATCTATACGGATGAAGTCTAAATCATCAATGTCTCCAGGAGTATCGAAAAATTCAGCAAATTCACCGCTAAACATCAAATCCGTTAGTCCATCTATATCAAGTCCTGTCCAATCAATTATTATAGGTAAGGCAGCACCTTCCCCATCTAAATCCATTCCTGTTAAAAAACCATCTGTAAAACCAGTGTATGCCTTAAGCTGTGTTGGAACTGGCTCCCCGTTAAAATCCTCAACCACGGCAAGTCCGAAGAAATCTCCAGCGCCATCAGAAAAGAAAGGTGTTGAGGTAACAAAGCCACTATTATCGTCAAAGGTTTCGTTTAAAACCTGCGCAGATGAAGCAGTGGCAATAAGTAAAGCAAAAAATAGTGTGTAAAATTTATTCATAATAATTTTTAAGGGTTAATACTTTTTCGGCGGCAAATATAGTATTGTATTTGTAGGAAATAAAATGATATTAATCAATTTATCGCTACCGAATAGTTAAGAAATTAATTGTTAAGCAGATGCTTTTCTTCTTTTTGCCATTCGCCAGAGTTTTTGGAAGATAACTACAACCCCTAAACAGATAAAACCTACAGCCAGCCCCACGGCAAATTCCAAAAGAAAGGATGGCCATGAGGGTAAAAAATGATGGAAGAAATCTACATTGTGTACAAAGATGCCGCCCGAAACCAAGATCAAGGCAATAGTACCAATAACACTTAGGCTTTTAATAACTTTTGGAAGTGCTTGTACTAAAAAAATTCCAAGCCTACGTGAAAAACTAGTTTCTGTCTTACTGCGTTTTATCAATTTAAAACCTGCTTCATCCATACGTACTATAAGTGCTACAATGCCGTATACACCTACGGTGGCCAGTATAGCAATAACGCTCACTACCATAATTTGGGTGCCAATGGGTTCTTCCACAACAGTGCCCAGGGCTATAATCACAATTTCTAGCGACAGGATAAAATCGGTTACAATTGCTGATTTTACACGTTCCTTTTCAATGGCTAAAATTTCACTCTCGGTAAGGCCTTCTTCCACAAACGACTCGTTTGCGTGGGCGTGGGGAAAAAAGAACTCATATATTTTCTCAGCCCCTTCATATGCCAAATACAAACCCCCTAAAATTAAGATGATGGTCACCGCCCATGGTAAAAAAGCACTCAGTAAAAATGCAATGGGCAGAATAATCAATTTATTGAGAAACGACCCCTTGGTAATCGCCCAGAGTACAGGAATTTCACGGGAAGAGGCAAAACCGGATGCCTTTTCGGCATTCACCGCCAAGTCATCCCCCAATATACCCGCTGTTTTTTTGGCCGCCACTTTACTCATCATCGCCACATCATCCAACAGCGCAGCTATATCATCCAATATTGCAAAAATCCCTGATGCCATAAAATCGAATTATTTATTAAAATTGAAGGTGCAATTTAATTGATTTTAAAAAAAACTCATTACTATTTTAAATAAATGAACAAAAGCCTACTTCTGCTAAAAAAAACACTCTTATTTTAAAAGTAAATTTTACAAGCGGAAGGAACTCATACTATACAGAAATTTACATAAAACGCGCTCCCCACCCTGCAAGGGAGGGGTGCCCGAAGGGCGGGGTGGATAGACACAACACTAATTCCCGCCAAACAATTGTCCATTATTTAATAACAACCCGCAAAACCCCACTCTCACTCCCAACAACAACCCTCACAAAATAATTTCCCGCGCTAAGCCCAGATATATCCATTTGTTCATGGGTACTGTTCCCCTTAGAAGTAAGCAACAATTGCCCAAGAACATTCATAATTTCTATTGAAGAAATAGAACTTTCAGCTTGAATATTAAGAATACCATCTGAAGGGTTTGGATAGAGATTGACTTCAAGAGATTCAAAATTATTCACTGCAAGTAAGCAATCCTCAATAAATGTAGCCGTGGATGAAACGTTTGTGAAATTACTTATTGCAAAATTCACGTTATCCACACAAACAAATTCAAGGTTTGGATTGTTAGAAAGATTAAGCCCAGAATCAATCAATTCGCCATTATAACAATTAGCATTGATTAATTCAATATTGTTCCCATTCTTAATATTTACATAGTGCAGCCAATCAATATCATTACCTTCTACAGCACACAACGATGGATTATTGCTCAAATCCATTGCATATATATTTGTGTTAGAAAAATCTATCCCTTGTAAATTAGTGTTTGCTGCTACATCCAATGAAGTTAATGGATTATTATTAACTCCCAGAACACGTAAAACGGGATTTTGCGAAAGATCAATGATTGAAATTTGATTATTCCTTATATAAAGTTGTTCAATAAGCGGATTATTAGTTACGTCTATTTCGCTTAAATTATTATCGTTTAAAATTAAAAAAGAAATCAATGGGTTTTGTGATAAGTCTAGATTGGATAAATTCATATTATCACAACGCACGCTATTCAATTCAGGGTTATTAGTAAAATCTACAGAAGAAACATGGTTGTTTGATCCATAAAATTGCCGAAGCTTTACACTTTGAGTTACATCTATTTGTGTTATCTGGTTGTTAGTAAAATTAAAAAGTTCCATATTCACGTTTTGTGAAAGGTCTAATGAAGTCAGTAAATTATCGTCGCAAATCAAATATCTTATTTGAGGATTATTTGTTACATCCAACGAACTTATTGAATTCTCTTTACATGTTAAATATCCTAAATTGGGATTATTTGAAACATCCAAAGAAGTCAATAAATTGTTACTACATTTAATATCAAACAGGACCGGGTTCGTCGAGAAATCCAAATTTGGGATACTATTGTTACTGCAATTAAACCACAATAAACCTGGACTTTGAGAAAGATCTATGCTAGTAAAAAGATTATTTTGAATATCTAACTGCCGCAATCCTGGTTGGTTTGAAATATCCAGTTCAGTAATATTATTTTCATAGCACTGTATTGAGGTCAATTCATGATTATTTGTAACATCCAGTTCTGTAAGTTCATTATAGGCACACTCTATATGGTCCAATTCGGTAAGAAGCGAAATATCAAGACTAGTCAATTCATTAGCTGTTAAAGATAAATCAACCAAAAAAAGATTATGTGAAAGATCTATGCTAGTAAGACGATTGGAATTTAGATCCAAATTCTGCAATAAGATATTATTTGAAAGATCTACTTCATCTATTTGATTGAAATAGCACACAAGGGTCTGCAAATTCACAAAAGCTTCAATACCTGTTATGTCCTGTATTGATTTGGCAGTTACATCTATCTCATAGGTCATCATCGCCTCACTAACCTGTATCTCCCCGTCTCCATTAGTATCAATAACAGGGATATGGTTTAGCAACGCATTCTTAAAATTGGCATCGGGTATATTTACTATCTGCGCACTGGCAAAAAGAGAGGTAAGTAAGGTTACGGTGAGTAGTAGGTGTTTCATAAAAAAATTGGGTTAAGGCTTAACTATAAAAACAAGAACTACAGACCCTTGTTTCAAGGGCACAATTTATACACACACAAGCAAATAAAAAAATAAATTAAAAAAAATGATTCCCCGCCTTACCAGGGAGAGTCTGCCCCAAACTTATTTCAGAAGGAGTCCACTTTAGTGGAAGAAGCGAGTATGCTCCCCGCCCTGAAAGGGAGGGATTTTCTTGTTTTAAATTATATATTTAAAAACCCACAAATCCAATATTTATGGACTTGTGGGTTAAAAAATAAATGTGGTCTTTTCTAAAAATCTTACTTCACTATCGTCAATTCATCAATAATATGGCTTGCTCCCGCAAACTTGTCTATTAAAAACAGTACATAGCGAATATCCACATTAATGGTGCGCTGCAGTTGATCGTCAAAAATAACATCACCTGCCATTGCCTCGATGTTTCCATCAAAAGCCAAGCCGATCAATTCACCTTTGCCATTCAGTACTGGCGACCCGGAATTTCCTCCTGTAATATCGTTATCAGTCAAAAAGTTTACAGGCAAATAACCGTCATTATCCGCATATTGACCAAAATCCTTATTTTCATAAAGGTCTATCAATTTCTGCGGCATGTCAAACTCATCATCTCCAGGTTGGTATTTTGCAATAGTCCCCTTCAATGTTGTGTAGTAATTTTTCACAGCATCATTGCGCTTATCTTCCGGCAATGCAATTACCTTTCCATACGTTAAGCGAAGTGTGCTGTTTGCATCGGGATAGTATTTGGCTTCTGGATTCATCTCTCGCATACCTTGAACCATCAAACGGTATGCCCGCTCAAAATCGTTGTTCAATTGCTTTTCTTCTTCAGATTCATAACGGTAGCGCTTCAGCAAATCTGTAGATAGCTGAAACAATGGATCATTTTTTAAAACCTCAGCATTTGGATTTGCCATAAAGGCCTCCACCTTTTCTTTTGATTGAAAAATACTGTTCTCAAATGCAGTGTTCAAATAATCATTCCATCCTGCCTCGCTTTTATTATTGGCAGTGGCAATGCGCGCTACCATAGGCGCAATATTTTCAGCTTTGGTTGAATAAAGCTTCAATTGGGCAGCCAGCACATCCTTTTCCAAAGGCATATAAATACCCTCATACAGATCGTTTATTTCAGCTTCCAATTGTGGCTTAACCTCAGCCTGTTTTGCTTCATTCTGTTGTAAATAATAATCCATTGCATTGCCCAAACGGTACGGAATGGTCGCCATTCGGGTACGCAACAACAAGCCCAAATAGTTATCGTGGGCACTGGCTTTATTGGTGTTTTTATAATAATTGTTTATAACGGGTATCACCTCCTCAAACCTATCATTGCCCTTTTTGGAAGCCCATTTCTGAAATGCCTTCTCCTCATTCCGCTTGCTTTCTGCAGTTTTATGCTGCGTAAGCGCATCTATCATTCCTTGGCGGTTTTTCCAATAATTAGCAATAGAGGCATAACTGGAAGCATAATCAAGTTTTACTTGCTGATCCTTGTCCATATATTTCTTCATTACGTCCATAGACGTTTTGGAAGCCTCTACCCAAGCGGGATATGCATATTCCACATTCTGTTGAATACCGCCTGCTGGCATCCATCGGTTTGTCCTTCCCGGATACCCAAGAATCATTGCAAAATCATTTTCCTCAAAACCTTTCAAGCTTGTGGTTAAGTGGTATTTCGGCTTAAGCGGCACATTGTTGGGTGAATACTCCGCAGGGTTGCCGTCCTTATCGGCATACACTCTGAAAAGTGAAAAATCTCCCGTATGTCTTGGCCATTCCCAGTTGTCGGTATCGCCTCCAAATTTTCCAATGTTTGCCGGCGGAGTTCCCACCAAGCGCACATCGTTATAATCTTGGTAAACAAAGTAATAAAACTCATTTCCTTGATAAAAGGATTTTACTGAAACGGTATATTTACCACCCTCGTTATTTTCCTGCTCAATCTTGGCTATCTCGCGGTTGATGGCAGCTTCGCGTTCAGCTTCAGTCATCTTATCGTTCACCTGCCCCAAAATGCGTTTTGAAACATCGTCCATTCGAACAAAAAAGCGAACGGATAATTTTTTCGGCTTTAGTTCCTCACCATAGTTACCTGCCCAAAACCCATTGGTCAAATAATCATTTTCTGCCGTGGAAAGCTCAGCAATTTGGCTATAACCACAATGGTGATTGGTAAGCACCAAACCACTTTCTGAAATAATTTCAGCCGTACACCCACGGTTAAACTGCACTATGGCGTCCTTAAGACTGGAATTATTGATACTGTAAATTTCTTCGGGCGTAAGCTGTAGCCCCATTTTTTGCATATCGCGGTAGTTCAACCGCTCAATATGCATTAAAAACCACATACCCTCATTGGCCTGGATGGGCAATACAAAGGCAGCAAGTAAGAGACAAAGAATAACTTTTTTCATTAGTAAAGGGAGTTTTTATTAGTAATTACTCGATAAAAATGTACCTGCAAGTACTAAAATTTATCGGTCGGTAAATATAGAATGATTGGTCTTTTATACCATCCGATCGTTACTGAAAAGCTGAACTTTAACTTTTTGTTAAGGTTGAATAGTACTCCCCACCCTGAAAGGGAGGGGTGGCCGCTTTAGCGGACGGGATGGGTTTACTCCCTATTCTCCTTAAAATGATCCCGAATATCCTTCAAAACCGAAGGTAAAAAATCAAAAACCATTTTATTCTCAAAGCGTACAATAACAAACCCCATCCCTTCCAAAACCGCTTCCCGTTTTCTATCATATTCCTCAGCTGCAGCTTCCATATGCACCTGCCCATCCAATTCCACAATCAACCCTTCCGAAGCACAATAAAAGTCAACAATATAATTATGGATACTATGCTGCCTTCTAAATTTTCTTCCTTCCAATTGACTACGTTGCAAATGCTTCCACAAAAAAGCTTCCGCCGGAGTAGCATTATTCCGCAACTCCCGCCTAAAAGCCCGTAACTCAGGTTTATCATGAATTTTCTTTTTTCTCATGACACAACATTTATATCTTAAAAATAATAAAATAACTTCAAAAATCTTTTAAAAACGTGTGTGCTCCCCACCCTGCAAGGGAGGGGTGGCTGCGAAGCAGACGGGATGGGTATTCCCCGCCCTGAAAGGGAGGGGTGGCTGCGAAGCAGACGGGGTGGGTATTCCCCGCTCTGAAAGGGAGGGGTGGCTGCGAAGCAGACGGGGTAGGTAGCTATAAAACTAAAAGACAAAACCCCTTCCGTCTTTCAGCAGAAAAAGCCAAAAGCCACCTTCCTCTTAAACAAATTACAAACTTTTAATTCAAAATTATTAGAAGGGGAAGGAACACGAACAAAACAAAACAAAACAAAATAACAATAAAAATTAATCCCCGCCCTAAAAGGGAGGGGTGGCTGCGAAGCAGACGGGGTGGGCATTCCCCACCCTGCAAGGGAGAGGTGGCTGCGAAGCAGACGGGGTGGGTATTCCCCGCCCTGAAAGGGAGGGGTGGCTGCAAAGCAGACGGGGTGGGTACTTGTTATAAAACTAAAAGACAAAACCCCTTCCGTCTTTTGGCAGAAAAAGCCAAAAGCCACCTTCCCCTTAAACAAATTACAAACTTTTAATTGAAAATTATTAGAAGGGGAAGGAACACGAACAAAATAAAATAACAATAAAAATTACTCCCCGCCCTGAAAGGGAGGGGTGGCTGCGAAGCAGACGGGGTGGGTATTCCCCACTCTGAAAGGGAGGGGTGGCTGCGAAGCAGACGGGGTGGGTTATTTTTTCACAATCCGCAAAACACTACTAACGTCCCCAACAACAATTTTCACAAAGTAATTCCCCGGGCTGAGTCCAGAAATATCAATTTGCTCGCGGTTACTATTTCCTTTGGAAGTAAGTAAGGTCTGTCCCAGTATATTTACAACCTCAATTGAAGAAATAGAATCCTCAGCCTGAAAGTTCAAAATATCATTGGTAGGGTTTGGATATGCAACCACTTTCAGAGTCTCAAAATCAGCAACCCCCAATTCATCGACAAACGTGGTAAAAACAGTATTTGTAACAATCGCCGCATTAAAGTCAAAGTAGATATCCGCTGCGTTTGCCACTACATCGTTCAGCTGAACCGTGGAAACGGGTTTCACCTTGAAAGCCACAAAACCTTGGCTCCCCTCAGGGTCTGATGTAGCTGTAGGCAGGTTGATATTGTCAAATATAAAATCTATCGACCCATTTACAAGCTGTGTTTCCATAGCGTGGCTGGCATCGAGAACCTTAAATGTTGTCCAGTCCAGCTTTTCATCCAGTGCATCCTGCACACGAACATTGATGGCACTTGCCGTTCCCATATTCTGAAAGCGGACTACATAATGCAGGTATTCATCGGCATCATCAATCAGCACTTGATAGCCCTCAAGCACCTGCTTGTCGTTGGGGTCAAAACTGTTTACCACTATTTGGTTTAACTGAAAAACATTATCGTCAGGTGCTGCATCGCCACTCACAGGATTAATGGTTGCTATATAGGGCAGCACATCACCTTGCTCAACGACCGGTGGTTCGGCAACATCAAAAACCACTTCAATACTGCGGGTTTCAAAAGGATTCAAATTGCTGTAATCCCAAGAAATGGTATTTCCATTTATGGAAGTTTCCGCTGGGGTTGCCTCCACAAAAGTTACCAGCGCTCCATCAAAATCAAGTTCCACATTGCCGCTCAGTTCAGTGGTTCCCACGTTTTCATAAACCAGTTTATATCGAGCCTCAAACCCAGGGCGGGCAGCGTTTAATGGCACAAATGTAACGGCAAGGTCATTGGCGGTGGTTGTGGGCGCAATACAGAAATCTGCAATTTCGGTTTGGTTAAAACCTACAAAAGTATCTACAGCTTGTGCAGGATTTAATGTAAAATAAGGCGAAAGCCCCAAAACAGTTGTGGTATAGGTATTCTCTGCTACGGTAAGGTTGTAATCACCAGTATTTATTGTAGTATTGGCAAAGTTGTTGGTGCCATCCGTAGTGTTTAAAAGCAAACCGCCCACCCCGGCATCGCCCCCATCGCAGCCGTTGTTTTCATCATCGTATGTTACCGTGCCTGTTATATGGTTTAGGTCGCCGTTGGCTATTGTGCAGTTATCTATAAAAGTAGCATTTGGTGCTACTTCAGTAAAACTAGCAGCTGCAAAGTTGGCATCATCTACACAGACGAATTGTAAGTTTGGATTGTTCAAAAGGTTTAAGCCTATATCAAAAAAATAACCAGCATAACAATTACTGCTTGTCAGTTCTATATTATTACCATTCTTTATGTTTACATAATTTAGGGAGAAATTATTATTTCCCACTACCCCACACAATAGTGGATTATTACTTAAATCTATTTCAGATACAAGTGTATTTGAAAACTCTATTCCTTTTAAACCTATATTTTGCGAAACATCTAATGATGTTATTGGATTCTCTCCACAAGTCAATATAACAAGTTCAGAATTTTGTGTAACATCAATGCTCGTAAGATCATTCCCATTAACTAATAGTTGCTGAAGGACAGGTTTATTCGAAACATCTATATTAGACAGTTGATTATTAAATCCACGGATAGATAACAGGTCTGGATTATTTGAAATATCTATACTGCTTAGATTATTTGTTGAAAAATCTAAGTAAGTCAAGTTAGGGTTTTGTGAAATATCTAACGAAGTTAGCTGGTTCTGAGCTATAATTAATTCTTTTAAATTTGTATTATTTGTTAAATTAATATTGGATAATTGATTTGTAAATACATACAAATATTCCAAATTAATATTTTGGGAAACATCTAATTCTGTAAGTTGATTGTTTCCACAAAAAAGTGATGTCAGTAATGTATTATTGGAAATATCTAAGGTTGATATTGAATTATTAGTACAATATAAATTATGAATTCCTGTGAATGACTCAATCCCAGACATGTCTAAAATATTTTTATCAATAACAGTTAAACTATACACCACCTCCGCCTCACTAACCTGTATCTCTCCATCCCCATTGGTATCAATAACAGGGTTATGATTTAGCAACGCATTTTTAAAATTGGCATCAGGTATGTTTACAATCTGCGCACTGGCAAAAAAAGAAGTAAGTAAAGTTAGGGTGAGTAGTAGATGTTTCATTTTTACAGTTATGAGTTGTGAGTTGTGGGTTATGGGTTATGGGTTATGGATTTCGAGTTTGAAAGTTATTCCAAACACTGATTATTATATATCTCCACCACTTTTGGAAGTTCTGCTCTTTTAAAACCTTTTTTGTTTATGAACTTCATGGCGGGCGCACATTCAGCAAAGTAAACCTTTGCTTTCCGCTCATATTTCGGCCCAGTCCCTGTTCCAGATCTATGTAGCTCAAAGGGTTCTTCATTACCCGTTTGAGCATAAATTGAAAAAATATCATTTACATCTCCTGCTTTAACCAGTAACTGGCATTCGCCATCTTCAACTACATAATATTTTTCGTAATGTTTTTTGTTTTTTATGTATTTAATGCCGATATAATTATAAATTAACTGCCTGCCTACGGTTAATTTCCCTTTTACGTGAATTTTTTTTATATCACTAATACTAACAAGGCTAGATTTATCACGATACTCCTGTGAAAGTTTACCAGCACCAATCCCCATAAAAGACACTTTCCTTTTCCATTTCTCCTTAAAATACCGTAAGGAATCACCTTCCTTTATAAGCTCATCTGATTCCATAATATGTGTTTCGCCGTTTTTCATTTCTATCATACCATATTGGCTATAGGCATTAAAACTAAAGAGAGCAAAAATTAGCACTATAATAAGGTTAATTGATTGTATTCTTTTCATAATTAAATTTCATCAAGGTTTTAAAAAATTCCGTTAGGTAATATACACGAAATTGTAACGTGCCGATAATTGGGTAAAATGTTTAATGTTCCAAACAAAGGCCACTGCACTTGTTTCATTGGCACAATATATATATATATATATATACAAAAAAAGAAAAAAATTATTTCAAAAAGAAAAAAAACATTCCCCTTCCGTCTTTTGGCAGAAAAAGCCAAAAGCCACCTTCCCCTTTAAGAAATATCGAACTTTTGGTTTAAAATTTTTGCAAGGGGAAGGAGCACGCGCTATTATTAATAATTAGAAATGAGTAAATGTTCCCCGCCCTGAAAGGGAGGGGTGCCCGAAGGGCGGGGTGGGCTCACGTGGTAAAAATAAAATACTAAAACCCCTTCCGACCCCCGAAACATAATCTTTGCTCAAAATAGAAATTTGAAACCGGGGGCCACCTTCCCCTTAAAGATAATCCGAACTTTTGATTTGAAAATATTACAAGGGAAAGGAGCAAATACTCTCATTAATAATTGAAACTGAGCAAGCGCTCCCCACCCTGCAAGGAAGGGGTGGCTGCGAAGCAGACGGGGTGGGTACTTGTTATAAAACTAAAAAACAAAACCCTTTCCGTCTTTTGGCAGAAAAAGCCAAAAGCCACCTTCCCCTTAAACAAACAACAAACTTTTAATTGAAAATTATTAGAAGGGGAAGGAACACACACAAAATAAAATAACAATAATAAATTACTCCCCACCCTGAAAGGGAGGGGTGGCTGCGAAGCAGACGGGGTGGGTACTTGTCATAAAACTAAAAGAAAAAACCCCTTCCGTCTTTTGGCAGAAAAAGCCAAAAGCCACCTTCCCCTTAAACAAATTACAAACTTTTAATTGAAAATTATCAGAAGGGGAAGGAACACGAACAAAACAAAACAAAATAACAATAAAAATTAATCCCCGCCCTGTAAGGGAGGGGTGGCTGCGAAGCAGACGGGGTGGGTACTTGTTATAAAACTAAAAGACAAAACCCCTTCCGTCTTTTGGCAAAAAAAGCCAAAAGCCACCTTCCCCTTAAACAAATTACAAACTTTTAATTTAAAAATATCAGAAGGGGAAGGAACACGCACAAAACAAAATAAAATAACAATAATAAATTACTCCCCACCCTGCAAGGGAGGGGTGGCCCGCTTGCGGGACGGGGTGGGTACACGAGGTAAAACTAAATCATCCCAAAAACCCCTTCCGTCCCCGACAGAAAAAGTCGGGGCCACCTTCCCCTTAAACAAAACACGAACTGTTATTTGAGATTCCCACAAGGGGAAGGAACACGTACAGAACAAAATTTCCATAAAGAAAGTCATGTTACCTGAAGAGCGAGACAGGACGGTTGTTCCCCGCCCTGCTAGGGAGGGGTGGCCCGCCTGCGGGACGGGGTGGGTTCACTTCCTATTTTCCTTATAATGATCACGAATATCCTTTAAAACCGAAGGCAGAAAATCAAAAACCATTTTGTTCTCAAATCTAATCACAACAAACCCCATCCTCTCCAAAACCACTTCCTTTTGCCTGTCATATTCCTCAGCCGCAGCATCCATATGCACCTGTCCATCCAATTCTACAATCAGTCCTTCCGAAGCACAATAAAAATCAACGATATAATTATGAATACTGTGTTGCCTTCTAAACTTTCTACCTTCTAATTGGCTTCGTTGCAAATATTTCCACAAAAAAGCTTCCGCAGGAGTAGCGTTATTCCGTAACTCGCGCCTAAAAGCCCGCATCTCTGGTTTATCATGAATTTTTCCTTTTCTCATGACTACATTTTATATATCTTAAAAATAAGGAAATAACATCAAAAATTACCAACAGAATTAAAGTTCCCCACCATGCAACGGAGGGATGGCCCGCTTGTGGAACGGGGTGGGTATAACACACAACTGAGAACTGAGAACTGAGAACAGAAACTAAACAACCCCAATCCCAACAGCCCCTTTAGCAAACGACTTATAAAACCGATCTGGCAATTTCTGATAAAACTGTACCTTCACAACCCCAAACACTACACTCCCTTTCTTGGGTTTTTTGGGCACTTCCAGCACCAACTCCCGAGCTTCGTCTCCTTTTTCCACTATCAAAGTCCCTTCATTAAGAATAAATAGGAAAGCACTTTTCTTTATATCGTACTCCAAGACTCCATAATCTAGAAAAAAATGACTGCTCCCCTTTGGAAACTTTAATCGGGTCGGGTCGAAGGAAACAGCATTCAATGTTCCTGTTTGAGTATCAAAAGTTACCACTGGCCCAAGTATATTCAGCCCATCCGGTCCCATTGTAAATTTAAATTCCTTCAAAAGTTTTTTCCCCGAGTTACTTTTAAGCCCCCGCCCTGCAGTCCGTTTTCCCTCTGCCGTTTCATCCAAGGTTCTAATTTTCATAAAGAGTTTCATCAACCGCTCGTGCAAGGTTCCATCATGTATCTCCTTTAAAAATGGTGACATCGCCTCCTTAAAATTCATGGTGAATTTGCTACAAAGAGTCATTTCTTTATTCCTGTCGCGAATCCCTTGCATTTTTGGATTATTTTTAATACTTTCGGTAGTAAATCCACCTCCCGCTTTGCGTTGGCACTGCTTGCCGTTACGCATATAGTAGTTAATACCGTTATACGTTCCTATTATAGGTGGAAACCCGTTATCTGAAGCCATAACTTATTGGTTTTAAGAATTTCACATTCATTTTAAACATGTGAAATGTAATTCTTTTTCTCCAATTCTCCAAATATGTATGTGGACTATATGTGGACACTGTATTGACTATATGTTGATATCATGCCGTATTACCTTCTACTTTTCTTCTAGATTCCTTCTAGTTTCCCACAACCCTCCATCTATTTCCCCACCGCTCTCACTCAACTTTATTTTCCCAAAAACTATCTTTTTTCGACCCAAACTAGAAGACAACACAAGCATATCCCTTGAAAACCCAACATATTTCACTAATTTTATAAAAATTAACCTTAAAAAATCCTTTCATGAAAAAAACCATTACCCTCCTGTCGGCACTTGCTTTAGCCCTAGGATCCACAGCCCAGCAACAAGGCAAAAAAGCATCCCTAAACGAAGACGGTACCATTTCCGTAGAAACAATAACCCTCCCTGAAAACTACAACAGCCCAGAACAAACTCAAGTATTTGACCAACTCTGGCGTTATGGCGAACCAGCACATCCCAACTTTAAAAATAGCCGTGGCACCACCCTGGCAGATATTGACAATGATGGTGTAGATGAAATACTCTACGGTATCTGGAACACCCTTTATGCCCTTGAAGGAGACGGCACTGTTCTTTTCGAAAAACCCGTTAGCGGCACCATTCTTCTTCCCCCTTCGGTTGCAGATTTAAACAATGACGGCACTCTGGAGATTGTACTAAATACTGGAGGTGTTCCCAATGCGGGACGCGTTTACCTTCTCGATCCCACAGGAGCAGACCTCCCCGGCTGGCCCTTAAACTTTGACGATCATTGGATGATCAATGCCCCAGCCCTCGCAGATTTGGATGGCGATGGAATGCTGGATATTATTACCGGCGAACGCGTAGGTAGTTCACAAGGTTTTGTACACGCCATTAAAATGGACGGCACTTCCATCAACGCCAACTGGCCAGTCGAAGTAGCCGCCACCCCTGCCTTTACCCCTTCCATTGCTGATGTGGATAATGACGGCAGCAATGACGTGGTAATAGCGGCCTCTTCCGCAGGCATGTATATCTTTGATAACCAGGGGCAGCTATTCCCCAACTTCCCTGTTGTTGACCCCAATGTGAAATATTCCTATCAATCTCCTATGCTTGCAGACCTAGATAACGATGACGACCTTGAAATTATAGGAAGCAACCACGGCGACGCCCCAGGCTTCTACGTTATGGAGCACGATGGCTCATACAAAGCAGGCTGGCCCATTGCTACAAGCGAGTGGACCTATTCCCCCTCCACCGTTTGGGATGTAGATAATGATGGCATCTTTGAAATCTTTATGTCAGACCGTAATACAAGCGGCACCCAGGGCGTGGAACTTCCCGTCGTTTATGGCCTCGATCCAAATGGATCAAACCTGCCCAACTTCCCAATAGAAAAATACGGCGGTACCGAAGGGGTAATCTCCCTTGCAGATGTGAACGATGATGGAGCTTTGGATGTTGTATTTCCAAGTGTCATTACTGATGCTGCAGGTTATGGTTATATCCACGCCTACAATATGGATGGCAGTGGCGAAATAGACGGCTTCCCACTACGTCCTCGCGGTTTTACCTTTTTAAACGGAGCAGTATTGGGCGATGTGGATAACGACGGTATGCTGGACCTTACAGCCAATAGCTACACCCTAACGTTTGGCGCCGGGGTTGACTCTACTTTTGTAAGTGTGTACAACCTCAACGTACCCTACAATCCAGACCGTATAAAGCGGAACGGCTACAAAGGCAATAATACCCGAGAAGGTTTTGTTGAAATAGAAGAAATCGTAGGCGTTACAGATTTTAGTGCCAGCTCCGTAATAAGTATTTTCCCAAACCCTTCAGAAGGCATCTTAACCTTTAAGCTTCCTCAGGCTATTGTAAATGCTAATCTGAAAGTTTACAGTGTGGATGGAAAAGTAGTCTTTTCTGAAGAAGGCAATCTGCAAACTACAAGCAGTTACAATTTAAAGCATTTAAATAACGGATTGTATTTTGTTTCCATCTCTGATGGAAAGAAAACGTTTACAGCTAAGTGGATTAAGAATTAAAAACATAGAAAACTTGATTGTCTGGTCGAGCGTTGGCCTGTCTCGAGCGTAGTCGAGAGGTCGAGATCTCTGTTCCACCAGACAATCATTTATTCAATCACATGCTGCGAATAATTTCGCCATTTATCCAAACAAGCCTCCATATCCTCTGGAATGGGGCATTCAAAGCGCATAAATTCTCCAGTAGTTGGGTGCATAAATCCTAAAGTCCGCGCGTGCAGTGCTTGTCGTGGCAGTACTTTGAAGCAGTTCTCCACAAACTGCTTATACTTACTGAAAGTTGTTCCCTTTAAAATCTTTTCACCCCCGTAACGTTCATCGTTAAAAAGGGTATGGCCTATGTATTTCATATGCACCCTTATTTGATGCGTTCGTCCTGTTTCTAACCTACACGAAACAAGCGTCACATATCCCAAACGTTCCAAGACTTTATAATGGGTAACTGCAGGTTTTCCCTTTTCCTCTTCCTCGTTTTCGTAGACGGTGTTTTGTAAGCGGTTTTTGGGATGGCGGCCTATATTCCCTTCAATGGTACCTTCCTCCTCTTCCACATTCCCCCACACAAGAGCAACATATTCTCGCTCGGTGCTTTTATCGAAAAACTGTTTTGCGAGGTGCGTCATCGCATCTTCTGTTTTTGCAATTACCAATAGTCCGCTTGTATCTTTATCAATTCTGTGGACTAAACCGGGCCTGTTACTTGAATTATTGGGAAGGTTTTCAAAGTGATAGGTTAAAGCATTTATAAGTGTACCGCTGTAATTGCCGTGACCGGGATGCACGACCATTCCCGCGGGTTTGTTTACCACAAGTACGGCGTCATCTTCATAGACTATATCCAACGGAATATTTTCGGGCACCAAAAGAAACTCATAGGGCGGATGCTCAAAAAGTACCGTGACCACATCATTGCCTTTTACTTTGTAATTGCTTTTTACGGGAAGTCCGTTTACGTGAATATTTCCAGCGGTTGCTGCTTTCTGTATTTTATTGCGGGTCGCTTTTTCAATCAAGTTCATCAGGTATTTATCTACCCTAAGCGCCCTCTGCCCTTTATCTGCCTTAAAGCGGTAATGCTCGTAAAGATCATCACTGCCGTCGGTATCTTCTATTTCTTCTTCGTTAAAATTCGCCATTGTTCTCTTCTTCATTTTCAGTTGGAGCCTCTAGATTTTCTTCGGAAGAATCGTCTTCTGTTTGAATTCTATTGAGCGATTCATCCCCAACGATTAAATCTATCACTGAAGTTTTCTGCAGCGGTGTGCCCACCTCAAGTTTTTCGCCTTTGTAGCGCATTTCCAAAACATTGTCGCTAATATGCGGTCGGTAACTTATCTTTCCTATTTTGAAACCCATGGCCAGTAGTGTAGGCTCTGCCTGTCGGCGCGTACGGCCCAAAACGTCGGGAACTTCAATTTTTCGATAGCCCGAAGGGTTCAGCGTTAAATATAATTTTCGGTCTTCCTTTACAAATTTACCAGGCTTCGGTATTTGTTCGATTACGGAATACTTTGGGTAATCGGGATTGTAATTTGCAGAGTCGAGAATTTCATACCGAAGATCCATCTCGTCCAAGGTCTCCTCTACTTTATCTAAAGAGAGTTTCGCTAAATTTGGAACCTCTACTGTTTCATTATGGTTGGTACTGATCCGCAACCACCATAATATCAAAAAAGCCAAGACCAGCAAGGCCACAATAGCCAGCAATAATTGTTTTAAAAATGCTTTGGAAAATACGAACTGGAAAAAAGTCATACGTTTGTTTGTTAATGCATAAAAATATAAAACCCAAAGTTAGTATCTTTCTATGGATAAGTGATATTTTTGTTTTACCAGATATTTAACGCAGCTTTTAATGATTTGTTATGGGTAAAAAACATATTGCCGTTGCTATGGGCGGCTATTCCAGCGAGTTCGAGATTTCGATAAACAGTGGCGGCGTAGTATGCAATGCCCTTGATAAAAATAAATATGAGGTGTATCCCGTCCATATTTTGGAGGAAGGTTGGTGTTTTGTTGCCAGTAACGGCACCAAACACCCCATAAACAAAGCCGATTTCAGTTTTGACAATGGTACCGAGACCATCCGACCCGATGCAATTTTTAACACCATCCACGGCACACCCGGCGAGGATGGTTATCTGCAAGCTTATTGGGAATTGCTAAAAATTCCCCACACTAGTACAGATTATTACCAGGCAGCACTGAGCTTCAACAAACGTGATTGTCTTTCGGTATTGAAGAATTTTGGCATTCGCGCCGCAAATTCCTATTATATAAATGAAGGAGGTGAAATTAACATTGAAGAAATAGTAAAGAAAACCGGCCTACCTTGTTTTGTAAAACCCAATCGTTCCGGTTCCAGTTTTGGAATTAGTAAAGTAAACGAAATAGCTGGAATGATGCCAGCTATTGAAAAGGCATTTACCGAAGACACCGAAATAATTATTGAAACAGCTCTCGTTGGAGTTGAAGTTTCGGTGGGAGTTTATAATAGAGGTGAAGAAATAATCGCCCTGCCCGTAACCGAAATTGTATCGGAAAATGAATTTTTTGATTACGAAGCAAAGTATCTCGGGAAATCACAGGAAATTACCCCCGCAAGAATTTCAGAAGAAGAAACCGAAATGGTAAAAAAAGAAGCCGTTCGCATATATAAATTGCTAAACATGAAAGGCATCACCCGCAGTGAATTTATTATTGAGAAAGGAAAACCATTTTTTCTGGAAATAAACACAAATCCGGGTCTTTCCACAGAAAGCATCGTCCCCAAACAAGCCCGAGAAGCAGGAATGACATTGACGGAATTTTTTGATATATTGATACAGAATGTACTAAAGTAGTTTCAGGTTTCACGTTACAGGTTTCAAGTTTAAAAACTTAACAACTCTTAACTCATAACCCATAACTCACAACTTTTTAGAATGAAATACTACCTCATAGCAGGCGAAGCGTCGGGAGATCTTCACGGAGCCAATTTAATGAAAGCCTTAAAAAAGGAAGACCCCGAAGCGGATTTTCGCTTTTGGGGCGGTGATTTGATGCGGGAGGTTGGCGGCACCGAGGTAAAACATTATCGGGAACTTGCCTTTATGGGCTTTGCAGAGGTAGTACTAAACCTTCGAACTATTTTTAAAAATATCAAATTCTGCAAAAAGGATATTGAGCACTTCAATCCCGATGTAATTATTTTTATTGACTATCCCGGCTTCAACTTTCGGATTATGAAATGGGCGCGGAAGAAAGGCTATAAAACGCATTATTACATTTCCCCACAAATATGGGCCTGGAAGGAAGGCCGTATAAAAGACATAAAACGCGATGTGGACCAGATGTACGTTATCCTTCCTTTTGAAAAGGATTTTTACGAAGAAAAACACAACTTTCCCGTACATTTTGTAGGCCATCCCTTGATTGATGCCATTTACAACAGAACCCAAGTAATTCCGAAAACATTCAGAAAAGAAAACGGACTGGACCATAGGCCTATAATAGCACTGCTTCCCGGCAGCCGAAAGCAGGAAATAAAAAAAATGCTGGAAATAATGATTTCGGTGGCAAAGGATTTCAAGGAATACCAATTCGTAATTGCCGGAGCACCTAGCCAGGAAAAGTCATTTTATGAAAGTTTTCTCAGTACGAAAAACGTACATTTTGTAGCAAATAAAACTTATGACCTATTAAGTATTTCAGAAGCTGCCCTAGTTACGTCAGGCACGGCTACACTTGAAACAGCTCTTTTTAAAGTGCCGCAAGTGGTTTGCTACAAAGGCAGCCGAATTAGCTATGAAATTGCCAAACGTGTGATTAAGTTGGAATACATTTCACTGGTAAATCTAATCCTCGACAAAACGGTTGTTACCGAACTTATCCAAACCGAATTCAACACAAAAAGACTAAAGGAAGAACTTACAAAGATTTTGGATCCGTATAAACGAGCCACTATGTTTTTGGATTATTACGAACTGGAAAAAGCACTCGGTGGCCGGGGCGCAAGTGAAAACACGGCCAAACTAATCTATACTGCCGTAAAGGGAATGTAAATAAATTTTTATACTTTTAAACCTTCATCCCCTATTTTCTATCGATGCACAAACTACTTTTTCTTTCTTTTTTTGCTTTATTCCTCATATCCTGCGGAAGTACAAAAAACACTGGTAAAATTCCAGAGGCCATAATAGGAAAGAACGAAACAAGAACTAAAACCACTCGAAAGGTAAGTCCGCACAAAAACAATAAAATTGTAACAAAAAGAGATGACGAAAACGCTTCGGAAGTCATAGAAGAAAGCTCCAAAGAAATTAAGAAGGGAATTATAGATTACGCAAAAACCTTTGAGGGAACACGCTATAAATTTGGTGGAACTACAGATGCTGGCATGGATTGTTCTGGCTTAGTCTTTACCGCTTTTCAAAAGGAAAACATTACACTTCCCAGAATTTCGCGTGATATGGCTACAAAAGGAATCCTTATTTCCTTTAAGGATATAGAAGAAGGCGATTTGGTATTCTTCAAAACCAGTAGCAGAAACACCATAAACCACGTAGGTTTGGTAGTAGAGGCGAAGCGCGGCGAAGTAAAATTTATCCACTCCACCACCCGTGCCGGGGTTATCATTTCATCGCTAGACGAGGATTACTGGAAAAAAGCTTTTGTGGAAGTACGCCGGGTTATTTAATTTTCGGTTTCAGCAATTTTGTATTTTCAAAATATATTTTTTAATTTTAATTCAATTCTCCCCAGTAAATTTTAAGTAGAACACTTAAAAGATCGGGGCATGAAATTCATCAACTTTGCAATAGTAAGGTTTTCGGCTTTCCTTGTGCTGGGTATTCTCGCAGCACAATACTTTCCTTTTAATATTTTTTCACTTCATTATCTTTTTATAATCCTAGCGATAGTTACAAGCCTATGGCTTTGGTCCCGGAAGCAATTGATTCAGCATGTTTACTTCGGAATAGCTACATATCTCTGTTTTTTTGCCATTGGTTATTTTACGCATCAAATTCGGCTTCCACAATTTCAACCCAAACATTATTCGCACTTTATTTCGGAAAACAAAACAGATTTAGTACAACTGAAAATAACCCAGATCTTAAAGCCCGATAAATACTATCTCAAGTATTTTGCAACGGTAAGTGCAATAAACAACAAATCTGCAACGGGGAAAATCTTGCTGAATCTTTCTAAAGATTCTATAACAAAATCTTTTTCACCCGATGAGATTGTGCTTGTATATGCCTCAATTACCGACATTCCGAAACCGCTGAATCCGCACCAATTTGATTATTCAAAATATACGAAATCATTAGGTGTCTATGGACAGTTACGCTTTTCATCAACAGCAATTCTAAAAACACAAACAGGTTCCAGAACCTTAATGGGAATTGCGCAAAACTTACGCGCATATATAGTTGCTAAACTTCAAAATACAAACCTTAAAACTGATGAACGCGCAATTCTACAAGCGCTAATTTTAGGTGAAAAAAAAGACATTGACAAAAGCCTGTACAACGAATACGCCGCTGCGGGAGCTGTGCATATTTTGGCGGTTTCGGGGCTCCACGTGGGTATATTATATATTATTTTGGCATTTGTTTTTAAACCCTTTTTACAATGGAAATATGGCGTCTTCTTTCAAGCTATATTAATTGTTATACTTCTATGGGGTTTTGCATTACTTTCTGGACTATCGCCTTCAGTTACACGAGCTGTAACAATGTTCAGCTTCTTTGCAATGGCCAAACTTTTTGACAGAGAGACAAATTCCATAAACACATTATTCCTTTCATTTTTCACGCTATTGATCATCAATCCTCTTTGGTTGTTTCAGGTTGGTTTTCAACTTAGCTATTTGGCAGTCTTCTTTATCGTTTGGCTACAACCACTTTTTTATAAAGTAGGCTATTCAAAATATTGGCTCGTCCGGAAAACTTGGGGAATCGTGTCCGTTACCATTTGTGCACAAATTGGGGTTTTACCGTTAAGTCTATACTATTTCCACCAATTCCCGGGATTGTTTTTACTCACCAATATCGTAGTGCTTCCATTTTTAACCATTTTAATGTGTGGCGGAATATTGATTGTGTTTTTGGCGAGTTTTGACAGCTTGCCCAATTGGCTGGCTGAGAGTTATAATTTTTTGATTGAAGGCCTTAATGGTTTTGTCCACTGGGTTGCAGTGCAGGACGAGTTTCTCTTTAAGGAAATCCACTTCTCTACATTAAAAGTCTTGGGAACCTATTTTTTCATTATTGCCATAGTACTACTTCTGAAAAAGATAAACTATCATAGGTTGGTACTTTCATTAGTGGCAATTGCAACAATAGTTTCAATTTATAGTTATGATGAATTCAGGTATTCTGGTAATCAATTGGTAATATTTCAGAAAAGCAAAAAAACGTTGATAGGTTATAAAAACGGAAAACATTTGACGGTTTTTAAAAGTGATAGTATTTCAAAGACTTCTGAAATATATCCTCTTAAATCATTCAAAACTGCTTTAAACATTAATTCCTATTCAGAAAAAAAGATTCCAGGATTCTTTAGCTATGATAATAGAAGCATTCTCGTTTTAGATAGTTTAGGGGTCTTTCCCAAATCAACGAAGGTACATACAATTCTGCTCACGAGCAGTCCAAAAATAAACCTCAATCGACTAATCGACAGCTTACAGCCCAACCAAATTATTGCCGATGGCAGTAACTATTATTCCTATGTAAAACGCTGGGAAAAAACTTGTAAACTAAAAAAGCTCCCGTTCCGTCATACCACAAAACAAGGAGCTTTCCCAATAGAATAGCCCGAATATGAAACCGAAATGGCTATACTAAAATGTAGGTTTAAAATTCTTTTGATATTCTTCCCATGCTTCGGTAGTTGTTATTTTTAAATAATCGTCCGTATGTATCATTTTTAGGAAAATCTCAAGTTGGGGAGGTGTTCTGTAACCTGGTACCGCTTGGATTAGCTTGCCTTCTTCCGTAAAAAAAACAACACTGGGATAGGCGTTAACTTTTAAGGCATGTGCAAACAAATGCTGTGAGTTTCTGCCTTTTCTCGCTGGATCATAATTGGGGTTTGTATAGGTAAAATCATTAAAGGTTACCTCTTCAGTCCCTTCAGCATTAAACTTAACCGCATAATAGTTTTTGTTTAAATATTCAATTACATCCGCATCGCTAAAGGTGTTTTTATCGAGCATTTTGCAGGGGCCGCACCAAGTGGTATAAACGTCCATAAAAATCTTTTTTGGTTCTTTCTTTTGGGCGGCAAGCGCTTCGTTCATGGTCATCCAATTAATTTTTTGCGAATGGACCGTACCTGCGGAAACAATAAGTAAAAAGAGTAATAAATATTTCATTATAAATGCTTTAGTAATTTTAAATATTTGAAACAAAAAGCGTTCCATAAAAAGGAACGCTTTTATATTAAAAAGTATTGTGTATTAACGAATGCCGTGCATTAATTTTTTTAGAACAGGGTTCAGCAACATCGAAATAACGCCAACACTAATAGGTATTAAGGTGAATATCAGGAAGAACGTCCCCATAGAATATTCTGCAGAAATCTTATCAATCATCCCTCCCATAGTATTGGCAGCTTTTTGGCCCACAGCAATGGCAAGGTACCATACTCCAAACATAAATCCAATCATGCGCGCGGGTACCAATTTACTTAAATAGGACAAGCCCAAAGGCGACAGACACAACTCGCCCATTGTGTGCATTAAATAAGCCAAAATAAGGAATACCATGCTCACTTTTGCGGTCATTGCCCCGGGGGGAATATCTGAAGCACCATATGAAAGTATTGCAAAACCCAAGCCCAACATAATAAGACCAATACCATATTTTACGGCTGCGCTGGGGTTGTACTTGCTCTCCCACCATTTTGAAAATATAGGTGCGAGCGTAATTATAAAGAATGAATTTAAAATCCCGAACCATGTGGCATCCACCTGTAATTCTGTTTGATTAAACTTATCGTACAGCCTATAAATTACCAAGCCCCAAATACCGATAAAAGCAATAACCAATGCTATATTGGACATTGCAATTCTATTATGCGTTTTCTTTACCAACAAATAAATAACCCAAGAAATAATAATTAAAGGAACGGTCGTTAGTAGCGCATCTATTATTTTGAAAATCATAGCAGAATTCCCAGTTAGGTCTCTATCGGTATAATCCTGTGCAAAAAGTGTCATAGAACCCAATGACTGTTCAAAAAATGCAAAAAAGAAAACCGTGAACAGCCCGAAAATGGAAACTGCAATCAATCTATCCCGAACGATTGGCAAATAACGAGCAATACGCGTCACCAATAAAATTAGGAACATTGCCAATGCTGCAAGAACAACTATGTTTGTTCCGCTCATTCCACCAATCTCAAAAGGCACCAGAGAAGTGTCGTATATTTTTTCTAAAGGATCATTGAAAAGATATAGCAAACCACCAATGGATGACAGTACAATCAAAACATAATCAAAGATCGTGAACGGATTCAGTTTGATTGGTGCCACTTCTACTCCGTCTTCACGTAATTCGGGTCTTTCTTCATTTATATTCTGGGGGATTTCTACTTCGTGTACTTTAGAAGGTTTTGCACCTACATTCCCAAAAATTTTACCTGCCAATAAAAATTGAAGCATTCCAAAAAACATAAAAATTCCCGCAAGCCCAAAGCCCCAAGACCATCCATAATTTTCAGCCAAATAACCGCAAAGCATCATTCCGAAGAAAGCTCCGGCATTCACACCCATATAAAAGATTGTATAAGCACCGTCTTTCTTGGATTCCTTGCCTTTGTACATTTCAGATATGATGGAAGTAATATTCGGCTTAAAGAATCCTGTACCAATTACTAAAAGAGCAAGGCCCAAGTAAAATGAAGCAGTGGTTTCCAGCGCCATGGAGGCGTGGCCTAGTGTCATAATAACGCAACCCAAAACCACTGCCATACGGTACCCCGTAATTTTATCTGCTATCCAACCTCCAATGATAGGAGTTAAATATAAAAGCGAAGCATAGGTTCCAATGAGTGCCAACGCATGCTCGCGTGGCCATTCCCAACCGGGATTGTCACTCAAAATTGGAGCGGTTAAAAACAACACCAAAAGGATACGCATTCCGTAAAAGGAAAAACGCTCCCACATTTCAGTAAAAAAGAGTATAAATAATCCCGCGGGATGCCCTAAAACTTTGTCTTTAAACAGATTTTCTATATCAGTGTTCATCGGTATTTGTTTTGGTTAAATTATTTCTGAAAAATTAGTGAGGCTTGTTGATATCTGGATCTGCAAGTTCAAAAGGCTCGTTGTCGTGAAGTTCACGCTCATTATCCTCAGCACCATGCGTAAGTTTTTCCAGTTTCTTTCTTATCAATAAAACCAATAATCCAAAGGCAACACAGAACACTGCAATTCCCGTAAATACAGTATATTCACCTAAATTAGAGGCTGATTCTCCTAAAAGTCCGGCTACTTTATTTCCAAAACCAGTCATCGCAAAGTATACCCCCATCATTAAAGAAGCATATTTTAGTGGTGCCAATTTCGTAATATATGAAAGCGCAACTGGCGACAAACATAATTCTCCTACGGTATGAAACAAATAAGCCAGTACCAACCAGTACATAGCTGATGCACCATCACTGTTAAACTGTGCAGCGGCTGCGGTCATAAAGAAGAAACCCATTCCCATAATTATCAAGCCCAGACACATTTTGAAAAGTGAAGTGGAAACTTTTCCTTTTAGTTTTCTCTTTGCCCAATATGCAGCAACTGTTGTACCCAAAATAATAATAAACATAGCATTAAGCGATTGAAACCATGAAGCTGGCACTTCCCAGCCCATCAACATTCTATCGGTTTTTTCAGAAGCGTAAATATTCATTAAACCCCCAGCTTGTTCAAAGGCTCCCCAAAAAACTATAACCAGTATAAAAGAGATGAACAGCACAACCATTCTGTCCTTTTCAACTTTAGAAAGCGGTCTTTTCATTGCCGCTTTTTCTTCAGGATCAATAGATTTGTTGGTATTATTTCCAACATATTTTAAATGTTTCTGACCCACTAAATATTGAAGTAATCCCAAAGCCATACCTATAGCAGCAAGTCCGAAACCGTAGTGCCAGCCATAAACTTCACCTACATACCCCACAATTAAGCTGGATAGAAAAGCGCCTATATTAATACCAATATAAAAAATAGTGAAACCCTTATCTCTTCTAATGTCACCAGTTTTATACAAACCACCAACCATAGTTGAAATATTTGGCTTTAACATCCCCACACCCGCTATAATCAAGCCAAGACCACTGTAGAATGCCCACATTTCCTCTATGGAAAGAACGCCATGTCCTGCTACCAAAAGAATACCACCTACAAGTACGGATTGCTTCTGCCCCATAAATTTATCGGCAATCCATCCTCCTGGAATGGAAGCAACGTAAACAAGCATGGTGTAAGTTCCGTATAATGAAAGTGCTTCGGCGTTTGTCCACCCTAATCCTGGATTATCGCTGGTTGCCTCTGCAACCAAATAAAGTACCAAAATGGCGCGCATTCCGTAATAAGAGAAACGTTCCCACATTTCGGTAAAGAACAAGATATAAAGACCTACTGGGTGGCCAAATAATTCCTTTTGCTTTTGATATTGAAGAGCTTCTGACATAAGTTTAATTATTAGTTAGTGTTGATTTTTATAAATTGTTTTTGATGTAATTGGTCATTAAAGTATATAGGTGCAATCGTGTATTGCCACCGTAAATACCGTGGTTTTTATCGGGATATATACGCCAATCAAATTGTTTATTGGCTTGCACCAAAGCTTCTATTAAACGCATAGTGTTTTGCACATGCACGTTATCATCGGCGCTCCCGTGTACTAACAAGAACTTTCCTTTCAGTTTATCTACATGTGAAAGTGGCGAGTTATTGTCATAGCCCGAAGCGTTTTCCTGCGGGGTCTGCATATAGCGCTCTGTATAGATACTGTCATAAAATCTCCAACTGGTCACCGGCGCAACGGCAATGGCCATTTCAAACGTATCGGGTGCCTGGAAAAGACAGTTTGAAGACATAAATCCACCGTAGCTCCAGCCCCAAATACCGGTGCGGGATGCATCAATGTATGGTAGCTCGCTTAGCTTTTTGGCAACGGCTATTTGGTCCTGCACTTCGTACTTGCCCAATTCCTTTTGGGTCATTTTTTTGAAATCCCTTCCCTTAAATCCTGTGCCGCGACCGTCCACGCAGGCAATGATAATATCTTGCTCATTGGCTAGCATTTCGTGCCAATAATCATTTGTTCCCATCCAACTGTTTGATACATTCTGGGAGCCGGGACCGGAATATTGATATAAAAACAAAGGATACTGCTTGTTTTCATCAAAATCCAGAGGTTTTATCATATACATATTCAAATTTTCACCATTGATGTTTATGGTTGAAAACTCTTTAGGTGAAATTTTATAGGAAGACAAACGCTCCTTCAAATCATTATTATTTTTTATTTCACGAAGCAGTTTGCCAGTCTTAGCCTCGCGAAGCGTGAAAACATAGGGTGTTGTTGCGTCTGAAAATGTATTTATAAAATAGGTATAATCTGCACTGAAGTCGGCATCGTTGGTTCCTGTTTGTTGTGTGAGGCGTACTTTGTTTTTGCCGGAAGGAAGTATGGAGTACACATCGCGATTGATGCTTCCGTTCTCGGTACTTTGGTAATACACACGGCCCGTGTTCTGGTCAAAACCGTAATAGGCAGTTACTTCCCAAGCGCCATTTGTCACTTGGTTTAGTAGTTTACCATCTTTATCGTATTGGTAAATGTGGTTCCAACCGTCCCTTTCACTGGTCCAGAAAAAACTATTGTTGTTCAAAAAGGTTAGATTGTCTGTAACATCTACGTAGGCATCATCTTTTTCGGCCAAAATTAATTTTGAAGTGTTGTTGGAAGCATCCACAAAAACCAAATCAATCACATTCTGGTGGCGGTTGGTAAGCTGCACACTCAGCAGTTTATTATCTTGTGTCCACAACAAACGCGGAATGTAGTAGCTATTATATTGCGAAAGGTTTACTTCAGAAGTATTGCCGTTCCCAAGATCATATATATGCAGGGAAACCTTGGAATTTGCCTCTCCCGCCTTTGGATATTTAAAAGTATCTGCTGAAGGATAGAGTTCGTTGCCGTAAAGATCCATATTGAATTGCGGCACCTCGGTTTCGTCAAATTTTATATAGGCTAGCCTGTCACCATCCTTACTCCACTCAAAAGCCCGCACAAAGGCGAATTCTTCCTCATAAACCCAATCGGCAATCCCGTTTATGATACTGTTTTTTTTGCCGTCAGCGGTAATCTGTTTGGTTTCTCCAGTTTTCAAATCTTTTACGTAGAGATTGTTTTGATATCCGTAAGCTACTTTACTGCCGTCATTGCTGAAGGTAGGCTCCTGAATTTTATTGGTAGAAACCAAACTGAAGTCTTTAGAAGCAATATCATAAACATAATAAGTACCAAGTGATGAGCGTCGGTAAATTTGCTGCAGCTCTGTAGTAAAAAGTATTTTTGACTCGTCTTTGCTGAACTCGTAGGATATCACGTAGTTTATGCCTTTTAAATCTGCACTGTTCAACAGGGTTCGTACTTTTTCGCCGCTTTTGTAGTCATAAACATCAACAGTAGAAGCTTTGTTTTGTCGGTCATAATTGAGCACCGCATATTCCTTTCCGTTGTTCATGGAGTGAAGGGCATCAAGACCTTGCGTTCTAAACGCTCCGCCCCAAATTTCTTCGAGGCTTATGTTTTTTTGCTGTGCGGTAAGTGCAGTAATAGCTGTTAAAAACAGCAATAAAAAAGGTAGGGAGTGTAATCTTTTCAAAGTGTTAAAATTTTGTAACGCCAAGTTTACTAATTTTTTGTGAAAGTGGGGGCGGTTTTTTTGTTAAATAAGGCGTTGTAACAAATATTAATAGCAATAACAATTAGTTACAACAGCTTACAAATTGTATACTTTTGATAACTAAAAACAACTAATAAAGAACAAGAAATTTTCTGCTAGTCGCGAACCAAAGGCATCGTAGTACAACGAAGCAATCCTTCCTGTTTTGAGATTTCGGCATACGGCACTTCTTCCACAGTAAAACCTTGCTCCCTAAGCCACGTATTCAAACGTGTGAAGTTCTTTTCTGAAATGACAACTTCTGGTGAAATGCTGAAAATATTGCTATTCATATTGTACATTTCTTCCTTTGTAATATGAAAACAGTTTTCCTTTCCGAAGAAATTAATAAGCCAATCATATTCCTCTTCAATCAAAAAACCTTCTTTGTGAACAATAGCCTTTCCCCTACCCAAAGGCTGAAAACAGCAGTCCAAATGAAGTGCATTTTCATCAGCTACGGTGTTGCTTTTTCTAAGGTTAAATGATTTCACCTTTTTATGCGGAAACAATTTTTGAAGATGTTTTACACCGTTCAGATTAGTACGTGCAGTAATAAAGCTGGGATAATCATCGCCATAATAGGCACCCACAAAAATATAGTCACCCCAAGGCATTACATCGCCACCCTCAATATGGGCGTTTTCGGGAAATTCTATAATTTTTGAAGGGTCAATCTGATTGATTACATGATCTATGGCCTCAATTTCCATGGAACGATTTTCCAAGATATTTGCAATGATAAATTTGTCTTCAATTACAAAGGCAATATCGCGCGAGAAAATTTGGTTATAATCCTTGATGGAGTGTGGCCTGTACACTTTTACATCATACTTTTTGAAGACTTCGGCCACGGCCTCCATTTCCTTCACCATATCTTCATCCTTAGGATAAGTACCGGCCTTAATATGTTCTGCCGATTTAGGGTCGTAGGCATTTTCCAACTTTGGAACGGGACCATTACTATCTGCGCGCCCTAGCACCACAGCACGCAATCTTGAAGTTTCGTCGTTGATGTTTAAATTGATCATATCGCAAATATAGAAAAAGCACCTCGATAAGGAAGTGCTTTTAAAAGTATTAAAAATAAGTTTTTATCGTTTCTCGATAGGCACAAAAGAACGAAGGTTTGCACCCACATAAATTTGTCTTGGACGACCAATAGGCTCTTTTTGAAGCCTCATCTCTCTCCACTGTGCTATCCAGCCCGGCAAACGTCCAAGTGCGAACATTGGGGTGAACATTTCTACCGGAATGCCCAAGGCACGGTAAATGATTCCCGAATAGAAATCAACGTTAGGATATAATTTTCTTTCCACAAAATATGGGTCTTCCAGCGCTTCTTTTTCAAGCGCCTTTGCAATGTCCAGAACGGGATCTTCTATTCCTAAATCTTCCAGAACATCATCCGCAGCTTTTTTAATGATTTTTGCACGTGGGTCAAAGTTTTTATATACCCTGTGTCCAAAGCCCATAAGACGGAACGGATCATCCTTATCTTTTGCTTTTGCCATAAATTTCTTTGTATCGCCACCATCTTCCTTAATAGCTTCCAGCATTTCTATCACCGCTTGGTTAGCACCTCCATGAAGTGGCCCCCACAGTGCCGCAATACCTGCGGAAATGGAAACAAAAAGACCGGCATGCGATGAACCTACAATACGCACCGTTGAGGTAGAACAGTTTTGTTCGTGGTCTGCGTGCAGTATCAATAGTTTATTAAGAGCATCAACTATAGTCGGCTTTGATGTGTATTCCCCACTTGGTTTTTTGAACATCATTTTAACGAAATTGTCCACATAGCGTAACGAGTCATCACCATAATCAAGTGGCAAGCCCAATCGTTTTCTGTATGTCCAAGCAGTTAGTACGGGGAATTTCGCCAAAATCTTCACTATGGCTTTATACATATCTTCCTCGCTATCAACATTTACCGATGATGGATTGAAAGCAACCAAAGCAGAAGTCAATGATGAGAGCACGCCCATGGGGTGTGCGGATTTTGGAAAGCCGTCCAATATTTTCTTCACATCTTCGTCAACATGCGACTGTGCTTTTATATCATTATGGAATTTTTCAAGTTGCTCCACGGTGGGTAATTCCCCAAAAATAAGAAGATAGCAAACTTCCAAAAAGCGAGCTTTTTCAGCAAGTTCCTCAATGGAATAACCTCTATAGCGCAGGATTCCCTTTTCGCCATCAAGAAAAGTTATGGCACTCTCACAAGAACCTGTATTTTTATAACCAGGGTCCAAAGTAACGACCCCATTGGTATCGCCACGAAGACTTTTAATATCTATTCCTAATTCATTTTCAGTTCCTTCTATAATTGGAAACTCGTATTTTTTACCATCTATCTCGAGGGTCGCCATCTTTGCCATAAAATATTGTGTGTTTTTTATTTATTCAGAAACGCTAAATTACGAAATCTTAAGCTATTTTTTTAACATTTCTAAGTAATCTTAGGTTAAATAATCCTTAAATCATCCGCTGTTTAACGGATTTACGGAAATTAAAAAACCCCGCAAGAAGCGAGGTTTTCAGATAAACTAATAAAGGTTATATTTTGAAGGCATTTTGCCGTGGAAAATAAGCCACTTCACCCAATTGCTCTTCTATTCTGAGCAATTGATTGTACTTCGCCATTCTATCACTTCGCGAAGCGGAACCGGTTTTTATTTGCCCGCAATTTAAGGCAACCGCCAAATCGGCAATAGTGTTATCTTCTGTTTCCCCGCTTCGGTGGCTCATTACGGAAGTATAACCAGCATTATGCGCCATATTTACTGCTGCAATGGTTTCAGTCAACGTACCAATTTGATTCACTTTTATCAAAATTGAATTGGCTATTTTTTCTGAAATACCTTTTGAAAGTCGTTCTACATTTGTAACGAACAAATCATCCCCGACCAATTGTACTTTATCGCCAACTTTTTCGGTTAAATATTTCCAGCCTTCCCAGTCGTTTTCGTCCATTCCATCTTCAATGGAAATGATCGGATATTTTTCGCATAATTCAGCTAAATAATCTGCTTGCTCTTTTGAGGTACGTACTTTCCCTTTATCACCTTCAAATTTTGTGTAATCATATTTTTTCTTCACATAAAATTCCGCAGCGGCGCAATCGAGAGCTATCATTACATCATCGCCCAATTTATATCCAGCTTTTTTTGTGGCTTTTGCGATAGTGTCCAAAGCATCTTCAGTTCCATCCAAGGTTGGCGCAAAGCCACCTTCATCACCAACAGCTGTGCTTAAACCGCGGTCGTGCAATACTTTTTTAAGGTTATGAAAAATCTCCGAACCCATTTGCATGGCATGGGTAAAATTTTTCGCCTTTACGGGCATCACCATAAATTCCTGAAAAGCAATGGGCGCATCGCTGTGCGAACCACCGTTTATAATGTTCATCATGGGTACGGGAAGCGTTTTGGCGCTTACGCCACCCACATAACGGTACAACGGCATTCCCAGTTCGGCAGCCGCAGCTTTTGCGCAGGCTAACGAAACCCCCAAAATTGCATTGGCCCCAAGTTTTGATTTATTCTTTGTGCCATCCAGGTCAATCATTGTTTTATCAATCAGCTCCTGTTCAAAAACGGAAATACCAAGCAAAGTGCCTGCAATTTTTCCTTGTACATTTTCAACCGCTTTCATTACGCCTTTACCCATATAATCTTTTCCGCCGTCGCGAAGTTCAACAGCTTCGTGCTCGCCAGTTGAAGCTCCGGAAGGAACTGCGGCGCGACCCATAAAACCATTTTCGGTGATAACGTCAACTTCAATTGTTGGGTTTCCTCGGGAATCAAAAATTTGTCTGGCGATGATGTCTATTATGATGCTCATTGGTAAAAGTTAATAGTTATTGGTTAATTGTTAATTGTAAAGACCCCAAAGGTTTCAAAAACCTTTGGGGTCTGGAAATTTTTAAGCGGTTTGTAGTTTATGTTTTTCAATACTTTCGATGAATTCATCAAAAAGATACGAAGCGTCATGCGGTCCGGGGCTTGCCTCGGGGTGATATTGCACTGAGAAAGCAGGTTTGTTTTTCAATCGAATTCCAGCAGCCGTGTGATCGTTCAGATGTTCGTGCGTAATTTCAATATTGGAATTTGCCTCAGCCTCTTCCCTATTTATTGCAAAACCGTGATTTTGAGAAGTGATTTCTCCTTTACCACTAATCAAATTCATTACAGGGTGGTTTATTCCGCGGTGGCCGTTGTGCATTTTATAGGTAGAAATTCCGTTTGCCAAAGCCAACATTTGGTGCCCAAGACAGATACCGAACATTGGCACTTCTTTATCCAAAATTGTTTTCACAACTTCTATGGCACTATGAAGTGGCTCAGGATCGCCGGGGCCGTTAGATATAAAGTAACCATCGGGACTAAAAGCTTCCATTTCTGAAAAAGAGGCGTTGTATGGAAATACTTTTATGTAACAGTCCCTTTCAGCAAGATTGCGAAGTATGTTTTTCTTTATTCCCAGATCCAAGGCAGACACTTTATATTTTGCGTTTTCATGTCCGAAGAAATAAGGTTCTTTTGTAGAAACTTTTGAAGCTAGCTCCAAACCGTTCATGTCGGGTACAGCTGCCAACTGCTTTTTCAATCCATCAATATTGTCAACTTCCGTAGAAATAACGGCGTTCATAGCGCCATTATCGCGAATGTAACTTACAAGAGCGCGGGTGTCCACATCACTTATTGCCAATAAGTTATTTCTGTTTAAGAATTCTTCCAAGGAGTCATCTGCCGCGGGACGCGAATAATGGTAGCTGAAATTGCGCACCACCAGACCTGCAATTTTTATTCCTTCAGATTCTACTTCTTCCCTATTTGTTCCGTAATTCCCAATGTGGGCGTTTGTGGCGACCATTATCTGTCCAAAATAGGAAGGGTCTGTAAAAATCTCTTGATACCCGGTCATTCCGGTGTTGAAACAAACTTCGCCAAAGGCAGAGCCTTCTTTACCACCAACTGCTTTTCCGTAGAAAATGGTTCCGTCTGCCAATAAAATAAGTGCTTTTTTTCGTGTTTGGTATTTCATGCTATTATTTCTGTGGATACTATTGAATCTGTGGTTTCTTATGTTTTAAATGTTGTGTTTCAAACTTCTAAATTTCCAATTCGTAAAATCTTTGCAAAAATAGTATAAAAAAAAGGGATAAACGAAAACGCTTATCCCTTTGTTATTTATTGAATTGGAATTCATTCTATTCCTCTTCCTTTTTAGCTTCTTTCTCGGCTTTTGCTGGTGCGGCTTTCGCAGCAGGGGCAGCAGCGGCTGAAGATCCGCTTCCACGACGACTTCTACGTGTAGATTTCTTCTTGGTAGCTTTGCCGGCATTGTAAAGTTCGTTGAAATCAACAAGCTCTATCATTGCCATATCAGCGTTATCACCTAGACGGTTACCCAATTTAATGATTCGGGTGTATCCTCCCGGACGGTCACCAACTTTTGGCGCAACAGTTCTGAAAAGTTCTGCAACCGCATCTTTTTGACGCAATTTTGCAAATACCAAACGACGGTTGTGCGTGGTGTCTTCTTTAGACTTTGTTACCAATGGTTCAACGAACTGCTTCAGCGCTTTTGCTTTTGCAACAGTAGTGTTGATGCGTTTGTGCTCCACAAGTGAGCAAGCCATATTGGCCAACATGGAGTGTCTGTGGGCGGTTTTTCTACCTAAGTGATTTATTTTTTTTCCGTGTCTCATGACGTTTTTGTTATCATCATCTTGCTACAAGATCCGTTCTTCGGAGAGCAAATTATGATGGGTTATTGATTAACGATTGTCGATTGATGATTGTTGATTTCAGATTTAAAACTTCAGCAATCTGAAATCAAAAATCTGAAATCGTTAATCACTAGTCTTTATCTAACTTATATTTTGCAAGATCCATCCCGAAGTTTAGGCCTTTCACGTTTACAAGCTCTTCAAGCTCTGTAAGCGATTTTTTACCGAAATTACGGAACTTCATCAAGTCATTTTTGTTGTAAGATACTAGGTCGCCCAAAGTATCAACCTCTGCAGCTTTCAAACAGTTTAGCGCACGAACCGAAAGATCCATATCTACCAATTTTGTTTTAAGCAACTGACGCATGTGAAGGGACTCTTCATCATAAGTTTCAGTTTGTGCAATTTCATCTGCCTCCAAAGTAATACGCTCATCGCTGAACAACATAAAGTGGTGGATCAAAGTTTTTGCAGCTTCGGTCAAAGCATCTTTTGGGTGAATTGATCCGTCTGTTACGATTTCGAAAACCAATTTCTCGTAATCGGTTTTTTGCTCTACACGGAAGTTTTCAATGCTGTACTTCACATTTTTTATAGGAGTGTAGATAGAATCTGTAAAGATGGTGCCCAAAGGAGCATTTGCTTTTTTGTTCTCTTCAGCTGGAACGTAACCGCGACCTTTTTCGATAGTGATTTCGAAATTAAGGTTCACTTTTTTATCCATATTACAAAGAACCAATTCTGGGTTCAATACTTGGAAACCTGAAATGAATTTTTGGAAATCACCTGCCTTCAACTGCTCGTTGCCAGAAACGGAAATAGTAACGGTTTCGTTGTCTATCTCGTCAATCTGTCTTTTGAAACGAACTTGTTTAAGGTTCAAAATAATTTCGGTAACATCTTCCACTACTCCTGCGATGGTAGAAAATTCGTGATCCACGCCTTCGATGCGAACCGAAGTTATGGCGAATCCTTCCAATGAGGAAAGCAAAACGCGTCTTAATGCGTTACCAACGGTAAGTCCGTAACCTGGTTCCAAAGGACGAAACTCAAATTTCCCTTCGAAATCGGTAGAGTTTACCATTATAACTTTATCAGGCTTCTGAAAACTAAATACTGCCATTTTTTTCTTCGTTTTAATTGTTATTTAGTTGCGCGGTTTAAAAGTTTGAAGAACACTATAAACCCTTTGGCCAAATACCAATATGATTATTTTATTATTTAGAATATAATTCGACGATAAACTGCTCGTTGATGTTTTCTGGGATTTGGATACGCTCAGGTACGGAAACGAAAGTTCCTTCCTTTTTGTCGTTGTTCCAAGTAATCCACTCGTAAACATGATTTGCATTTGCCAACGAATCGTTGATTGCGCTAAGAGATTTTGACTTCTCTCTAACGGCTACTACATCTCCAGGCTTTAACTGGTATGATGGAATGTTTACTTTTTCACCGTTAACGGTAATGTGACGGTGAGACACCAATTGTCTAGCACCAGAGCGACTTGGGGAAATCCCCATACGGTAGACTACATTGTCTAAACGTGATTCAGCCAATTGAAGCAATACTTGACCTGTAATTCCAGGAGCTGCAGTTGCTTTTTTGAACATATTTCTGAATTGACGCTCCAAAATACCGTAGGTATATTTCGCTTTTTGCTTTTCAGCAAGTTGGATTGCATATTCAGATTTTTTTCCACGGCGACGTGCGTTCCCGTGTTGCCCAGGAGGGTAGTTTCTTTTTTCGAAAGACTTATCGTCTCCGAAGATTGCTTCCCCGAACTTACGGGCGATTTTAGTTTTTGGACCAGTATATCTTGCCATTTCTAATTTAAGGTTATGAAGAAAAACTAAATTAAGGTCTTACGTTAATCCTTTAGTTTTTGGTTCCTTCAGATTGATATTTGTTATTAATTAATGTTTATTATTATTTTTTATTTTTTTCTAAATAAAAATAGAAAATGAATTGCCCGAAGGCAATTCAATAAAAAATATTATACTCTTCTTCTTTTAGGAGGACGGCATCCGTTGTGCGGCATTGGGGTAACGTCGATGATTTCGGTTACTTCAATTCCAGCATTGTGGATAGAACGTATTGCAGATTCTCTACCGTTTCCTGGCCCTTTTACGTAAACTTTTACTTTGCGCAAACCGGCGTCGTGTGCAACTTTTGCGCAATCTTCTGATGCTAACTGAGCTGCATAAGGAGTGTTTTTCTTAGATCCACGGAAGCCCATTTTACCGGCTGAGGACCAAGAGATAACATCTCCGTTCTTATTTGTCAACGAAACGATAATGTTGTTGAAAGAAGCATTGATATGCGCCTCTCCAGTTGATTCAACATTAACCTTGCGTTTTTTAACTGTTTTTGTAGTTTTTTGACTTGTCTTTGCCATAACGTTAGGTTTTATTTAGTTGCTTTTTTCTTGTTAGCAACAGTTTTACGTTTTCCTTTTCTTGTACGAGAGTTATTCTTAGTACGTTGTCCTCTTAATGGAAGACCCGATCTGTGACGAATACCTCTGTAACAACCAATATCCATTAAGCGTTTTATGCTTAATTGAACTTCACTACGTAATTCACCTTCGATTTTGAAAGACCCTACAGCGTCACGAATAGCCCCGATTTCATCATCGTTCCATTCACTTACTTTTTTGTCTTCGTCAACTCCGGCTTTGTTCAGAATATCTTGTGCACGGCTCTTACCGATACCGAAGATATACGTTAACGCGATTACACCCCTTTTGTGCTTCGGGATATCTACACCTGCGATTCTTGCCATAACTTATCCTTGTCTTTGTTTGAACTTTGGGTTCTTTTTGTTAATTACATATAATCTGCCCTTTCTGCGAACAATCTTGCAGTCGGCACTTCTCTTCTTTACGGATGCTCTTACTTTCATCTCTTTTTTATTTATTTATTATTCAATGAACCGTGAGGTCCGTTGTATTAATATCTGTATGTTATTCTTGCTTTCGTTAAATCGTACGGGCTCATTTCCAGTTTCACTTTATCACCTGGCAATAATTTTATATAGTGCATTCGCATTTTACCAGAAATATGTGCGGTTACAATGTGACCGTTTTCCAGTTCCACACGGAACATTGCGTTTGATAGTGCTTCCACTATACTTCCATCTTGTTCTATTGCGCTTTGTTTTGCCATAATTATGCTACTGCTTTTCTATTTTTGCCGCTTTTCATCAAACCATCGTAATGGCGGTTCAATAAGTACGAGTTTACTTGTTGCATGGTATCGATAGCTACACCTACCATAATTAGGAGTGATGTACCACCGTAGAATAATGCCCAACCTTGCTGTATGCCCATCAACTTAACTACGAAGGCGGGGAAAATCGCGATCAGCGCTAAAAAGATAGAACCTGGTAAGGTTATTTGAGACATAATTCGATCTAAATATTCAGCGGTTTGTGAACCTGGTTTAATTCCAGGAATGAAACCTCCACTACGTTTAAGGTCGTCAGCCATTTTATTGGTTGGAACCGTAATAGCAGTATAGAAATATGTGAATATAATAATCAACACTGCGAATACCAAGTTGTACCAAAATCCAAAGATATCACTGAACGTTGCTTGGATGCTTTGTGAAAAATCACTTTCAGAAAGACTAGCTACCGCAGAGGGCACAAACATAATTGCCTGGGCAAAAATGATTGGCATTACCCCAGAAGCGTTCAACTTCAATGGAATAAATTGTCGAGCTCCAAAAATATTCTTTTCGAAACCACCAGTTGCGGTTCTTCTTGCATATTGTACTGGAATCTTTCGCACAGCCATCACTAACATTACAGATAGCAATATGATAACAAACCAGATAACTAATTCAATAAGAATCATAATCAGTCCACCATTTGACTCCATTACTCTGGAAACAAATTCCTGAGCGAATGCCTGTGGAAGATTAGCAATAATACCAACCATAATTAATATAGAGATACCATTTCCAATACCTTTATCAGTAATCTTTTCACCCAGCCACATTGCAAATATTGTTCCTGTTACTAAAATTATAACAGATGAAACATAGAACATTAAGCTCTGACCCATCACAAAAGCTTCTGCCGGAACTCCCATAGCAGGAAGACCTGCAAGGTAACTTGGTGCCTGAACCAAACAGATACCGATGGTTAACCAACGGGTAATCTGATTAATTTTTTTACGACCACTTTCTCCCTCTTTCTGCAATTTTTGAAGGTATGGCACAGCAATTTGCATCAACTGTACAACAATAGAGGCAGAAATGTAAGGCATGATACCCAATGCAAAAACAGAAGCGTTGGCAAAAGCCCCTCCCGTAAATGCGTTTAGCAATCCGCCGATACCGCCTGAATCAAACTTACCTGCAAATTGAGCAAGCATATCTGCATCAATGCCCGGAAGTACTACCTGTGCACCAAAACGGTACACCAATAGCATTCCCAAGGTTAGAATGATGCGGTTACGCAACTCTTCTATTTTCCAAACATTTTTTAAGGTTTCGATAAATTTCATCCTTAGCTGTTGTTACAATGTTACTACTTCACCTCCGGCAGCTTCAATAGCTTCCTTTGCCGAGGCAGTGAACTTGTGTGCAGATACTTTTAGTTTTGCCTTAATCTCTCCTCTTCCTAAAATCTTAACCATTTCATTCTTTCCGGCAAGACCCAACCCTACTAGGGTTTCAAAGTCAACGGCATCATTTATTTTCTTGTCGTCAACCAACTGCTGAAGAGTATCTATATTGATTCCCTTATATTCTTTACGGTTGATGTTTGTAAAACCAAACTTAGGAACACGACGCTGTAGGGGCATCTGTCCACCTTCAAATCCAATTTTCTTGGAATAACCTGAACGTGATTTTGCTCCTTTGTGTCCGCGGGTGGCAGTACCACCTTTACCGGAACCTTGTCCGCGACCTACTCGCTTGCCTTTGTTTTTCGCCGATCCTGCGGCGGGTTGTAAGTTACTTAAATCCATTTTTTCGTGTTTCCTTATTTGGTTTCAACAGAAACCAAGTGATTAACTTTATTGATCATACCAAGAATGTTTGGCGTATCTTCATGCTCAACCGTTTGGTTCATCTTGTGAAGCCCTAACGATTCCATGATTCTCTTTTGGTTTTTTGGGCGCTTTATAACGCTCTTTACCTTTGTTACTTTAATTTTTGCCATCGCTCTGATATTTATCCTTTGAATACTTTTTCAAGTGAAATTCCTCTTTGGTCAGCTACAGTTTGTGCACTTCGCATTTGCAAAAGAGCGTCAAAAGTTGCCTTTACCACGTTGTGTGGGTTAGAAGATCCCTGTGATTTTGACAATACATCGTGAACCCCTACTGCTTCCAATACGGCACGTACGGCACCACCAGCAATTACTCCGGTACCAGGCGCAGCTGGAAGAAGGTTAACACGGGCTCCGCCGTATTTTCCTTTTTGTTCGTGTGGAAGTGTCACTTTGTTAAGTGGAATGCGAACCAAGTTTTTCTTGGCATCCTCAATAGCTTTTGCTATCGCGCTTGCTACATCCTTGGATTTCCCAAGACCGTGGCCTACCACTCCTTTTTCGTCTCCAACAACTACAATAGCTGAAAATCCAAAGGCACGACCACCTTTGGTCACCTTGGTTACACGTTGTACACCTACCAAACGGTCTTTCAATTCAAGACCTCCTGGCTTTACTAATTCTGCGTTTTTATAATCTTGATACATAATGCTACTTAGAATTTAAGGCCACCTTCGCGTGCACCTTCAGCTAATGATTTTACTCTTCCGTGGTATAGGTAACCGCCTCTGTCAAAAGCGATGGTTTCAACACCTGCTTTAACAGCTTTTTCTGCGATTGCTTTTCCTACCAATTTTGCAGCTTCAACTTTGTTTACTTTTGAAGCGTCAATGTCTTTATCTCTTGAAGATGCAGCGGTAATGGTCTTTCCATTTACATCGTCAATAATTTGAGCGTATATTTCTTTATTGCTGCGGAAAACAGCCAAACGTGGGCGACTTTCGGTCCCCTCAACCGTTTTTCTGATTCGCATGCGCAAGCGCTCTCTTCTTTCGTACTTTGATAATGCCATAACTCTATTTGTTATGCAGATTTACCTGCTTTTCTTCTTAATTGTTCACCAACAAACTTGATACCTTTTCCTTTGTAAGGTTCTGGCTTACGGAAGCCGCGGATTTTTGCCGCTACTTGTCCTACCAATTGTTTGTCGTGAGACGTTAATTTTACGATTGGGTTTTTACCTTTATCAGATACTGTTTCCACTTTTACCTCCGGAGCGATGTCCAAAACGATATTGTGTGAAAATCCTAAAGCCAAATCCAATTTTTGTCCTTGGTTGCTGGCGCGGTAACCCACACCTACCAATTCAAGTTCCTTGGTCCATCCGTTGCTCACACCTTCAATCATGTTATTGATCAATGATCTGTAAAGACCGTGCTTTGCAGTGTGGTCTTTAGAATCTGAAGGGCGCTCAACCAATACGTTTCCGTCCTCTACTTTTACGGTTAGATCAGAATCAAATTCCTGAGTTAACTCGCCTAATTTTCCTTTTACGGTAATTACGTTGTCTTTTACATCAACTGTAACTCCTTGTGGGATTACTACCGGGTTTTTACCTATTCTTGACATTTCTTTGTCTATTTTTTAGTAAACGTAACACAATACTTCACCACCAACATTTTGTGCTTTTGCTTGTTTGCCAGTCATAACTCCAGAAGAAGTTGAAACAATGGCAATACCAAGACCATTAAGCACGCGAGGAAGTTCTGATGAACCTGCATATTTACGTAAACCTGGTTTACTGATTCTTTGAATTTTCTTGATTACCGATTCTTTGGTAAGCTTGTCGTATTTCAACGCAATTTTGATGGTTCCCTGTGCGGTACTGTCATCAAACTTGTAGCTTAGAATGTAACCTTGGTCAAAAAGGATTTTTGTAATCTCCTTTTTAAGATTTGATGCTGGAATCTCTACTACGCGATGCCCAGCTTTTACAGCATTTCTAATCCTTGTTAGATAATCTGAAATTGGATCTGTATTCATTTATTTGAATTTGCGGATGTGGTTTTCAGACTATTCTGAACCTTCAACCAGTTTATACTTTTTCTTTTAAACAAAAATCTGTTCTTACCAAGATGCTTTGCGCACACCTGGAATTAACCCTGAATTTGCCATTTCACGGAACAATACACGTGAAATTCCAAAAGTTCTCATATACCCTCTTGGTCTTCCAGTAAGTTTGCAACGATTGTGCAAACGAACTGGTGAGGCATTTTTTGGTAGTTTTTGTAAACCTTCCCAATCGCCAGCTTCTTTTAAAGCTTTACGCTTGGCGGCATATTTAGCTACCATTTTTTGTCTCTTAACCTCGCGGGCTTTCATTGATTCTTTAGCCATCTCTTAGTTCTTTTTAAAGGGTAATCCCAATTCTTGTAATAATGATTTCGCTTCTTTATCGGTGTTGGCCGAAGTGATGAACGTAATGTTCATTCCTTCAATTTTCTTCACTTTATCGATGTCGATTTCTGGGAAGATAATTTGCTCGGTGATTCCCAAAGAGTAATTCCCTCTTCCGTCAAAACCGGTTGCTTTAATTCCGTTAAAGTCACGTACCCTAGGCAAGGCCGAGGTTACCAATCTATCCAAAAACTCGTACATACGCTCTCCACGCAACGTAACCTTCACACCAATTGGCATGCCTTTACGAAGTTTGAAGTTAGCAACGTCTTTTTTGGACATAGTAGCTACTGCTTTTTGCCCGGTTATCTTTGTAAACTCATCAACCGAATAGTCAATAAGTTTCTTGTCAGCTACTGCCGCACCCACTCCACGGGAAACAACAATACGCTCCAATTTTGGTACCTGCATGACGTTTTTGTAACCAAATTCGTCAGTAAGTGCATTGATCACTTTGCTTTTGTACTCTTCCTTAAGTCTTGGTGTATATGCCATAACTATATTGCTTGATTCGATTGTTTTGAAAATCGTACTTTTTTACCATTCTCCATTTTGTAACCAACACGTGTGGCTTTTCCAGATTTTGGATCAACCAATGAAAGGTTTGAAATATGGATAGGAGCTTCTTTTTTTGCAATTCCACCTTGTGGGTTCTTCGCACTGGGTTTCTCATGTTTTGAAACCATGTTCACTCCTTCTACGATTGCTTTGTTTTTGTCAAGGAATATTTTCATTACTTTACCTTCAGAACCTTTGTGGTCTCCGGCAGTAACTACTACTGTATCGCCTGATTTTATTTTAAGCTTTGTCATCTTAGTTTTCATATTAAAGCACCTCTGGTGCCAATGATACTATTTTCATAAATTGCTTGTCGCGAAGCTCTCTTGCTACCGGGCCAAAAACACGTGTTCCTCTCATTTCACCCTGTGGGTTCAAAAGTACACAAGCGTTATCATCGAAACGGATGTAAGAACCATCAGGTCTTCTTATTTCCTTCACGGTACGTACTACAACTGCTGTAGAAACTGCTCCTTTCTTAATGTTTCCATTTGGTGTAGCTTCTTTTACAGAAACTACAATTTTATCACCAATAGAAGCATACCTTCTTTTTGTTCCGCCCAATACACGGATGCAAAGCACTTCTTTGGCTCCGGTATTATCTGCGACTTTGAGTCTTGATTCTTGTTGTAACATAATTACTTCGCTCTTTCAATTATTTCTACTAATCTCCAACATTTGGTTTTACTCAAAGGTCTTGTTTCCATGATCTTTACGGTATCACCTTCGTTGCAGTTGTTTGTCTCGTCGTGCGCTACGTATTTTTTCGTTTTTAACACGAACTTTCCGTACATCGGGTGTTTTACTTTTTTAACCTCGCTAACAACAATGGATTTATCCATTTTATTGCTGGTTACTACCCCTATACGTTCTTTTCTTAAGTTTCTTTTAATTTCTTCCATCTTTCAGCTGTACAATTATTGCACTTCTCTATTAGTTAGTTCAGTCGCTATTCTTGCTATCACCCTTCTCTGGGATCTTAGTTGAATTGGATTTTCCAACGGTGAAATGGTATGAGCCATTTTAAGGTCTGAATAAGCCTTTCTAGATTCAGCGTATGCTTCCTGAAGTTCTGCCGTTGATGCTTTCTTAATTTCTGATTGTTTCATCTTTCAAAAAATTATGCTTGGAAATCCCGAGACATTACAAATTTAGTTTTTACCGGAAGCTTTTGTGCTGCAAGGCGCAATGCTTCTTTTGCTGTTTCAACTGGAACACCGGATACTTCAAAAAGCATTCTTCCTGGTTTAACCACAGCAGCATAATATTCTACGGCACCTTTACCCTTACCCATACGTACTTCAAGAGGTTTTTTGGTAATTGGCTTATCTGGAAAAATCATGATCCAAATAGAACCTTCCCTTTTCATAAAACGGGTAGCGGCGATACGTGCAGCTTCAATTTGTCTTGCTGTAAGAAATTCTGATTCCAACGATTTTATACCGAAGGTTCCGTATGCTAGCTGGTTGCCACGTTCGGCATTGCCCTTCATACGGCCTTTCATTTGTTTACGGTACTTTGTTCTTTTAGGTTGTAACATTTTTTTCTATTTAAAAAATTACTTTCTGCGACGTGCTTTATTGCCACCGCGTCCTGCTGGAGCACCTTTACCACCACTCTTTTTGCCAGTCGATAGACCAACTAATGGGGAAAGTTCCCGCTTTCCATATACTTCGCCTTTCATAATCCATACTTTAACACCCAATCTACCGTAGGTAGTGTGTGCCTCAACTAAAGCGTAGTCAATATCGGCTCTAAAAGTTGATAATGGGATACGACCTTCTTTGTACGATTCTGAACGTGCCATTTCAGCGCCGTTCAAACGTCCCGAGATTTGCACCTTAATACCTTCAGCGTTCATTCGCATTGTTGCCGCGATTGCCATTTTTATGGCACGACGGTATGAAATACGGCTTTCAATCTGGCGCGCGATGCTCGCAGCTACCAAATATGCATCAAGCTCAGGTCTTTTGATCTCGTGGATGTTGATCTGTACCTCTTTATCTGTAATTTTCTTAAGCTCTTCTTTTAGCTTGTCTACTTCCTGGCCACCTTTACCGATAATGATACCGGGACGGGCAGTGGTTATAGTAACGGTTACAAGCTTAAGCGTACGCTCAATAATTACTCTACTCACACTAGCTTTACTTAACCGTGCGTGAACATATTTTCTAATCTTGTCGTCTTCGGCTAGTTTATCGCCGTAGTCGTTGCCTCCGTACCAGTTGGATTCCCAACCTCTAATGATACCTAAGCGATTCCCGATTGGATTTGTCTTCTGTCCCATTTAATTATTTGCTTTGTGTGTTATCGTTTGCTGCCAATACCAGTGTTACGTGGTTGGAGCGTTTTCTAATTCTGTGTGCGCGGCCTTGTGGTGCTGGGCGAAGTCTCTTCAACATCGTTCCACCGTCCACACGGATTTCCTTAACAAAAAGATCTGCATCTTCAATTGAAGCATCTTCGTTCTTTTGTTGCCAGTTATTGATGGCAGACAAAAGTAGTTTCTCCAATTTGCGTGAAGATTCTTTTGAACTGAACTTCAAAATGTTAAGTGCTTTGTCTATTTTCTCACCTCTTACCAAATCTGCCATTAAACGCATTTTTCTTGGTGAAGTGGGGCAATTGTTCAATTTAGCCATGTAAGTAGTCTTCTTGGCTTCCTTGATTGCTTCTGCTCTTTCTCTTTTACGAACTCCCATGGCCTATTATTTTTTACCTTTGTTTTTAGCACCTGCGTGACCACGGAATGATCTTGTAGGTGAAAATTCTCCTAGTTTATGCCCAACCATGTTTTCTGTAACATACACAGGAACAAATTGGCGCCCGTTGTGTACAGCGATGGTTTGACCAACAAAATCTGGAGTAATCATAGAAGCACGTGACCAAGTTTTGATAACGGTCTTCTTATTGTCCTCAACGTTTTGTTGAACTTTCTTGTCTAGTTTATAATGAACGAACGGTCCTTTTTTTAACGATCTTGCCATAACTTATTTCTTTCTTCGTTCTAAGATATATTTATTACTTGCTTTCGTTTTAGTACGGGTTCTGTAACCTTTAGCAGGGATACCTTTTCTAGAACGTGGATGACCTCCTGAAGCGCGGCCCTCACCACCACCCATTGGGTGATCTACTGGGTTCATCACTACTGGTCTTGTACGTGGTCTTCTACCCAACCATCTGCTTCTACCGGCTTTACCTGAAACCAATAATTGGTGGTCACTGTTTGAAACGGCACCAATGGTAGCCATACAGTTTACCAAAATCAATCTAGTTTCACCTGAAGGAAGTTTTACGGTAGCGTATTTTCCATCACGAGCCATAAGCTGTGCGAAAGCACCAGCACTACGAGCCATAATAGCTCCTTGACCGGGACGAAGCTCGATACAAGAAATAATAGTACCTAATGGAATAGCTGAAAGTGGCATTGCGTTTCCAATCTCTGGAGCTACTGCTTCACCGGAAAGGATATTCTGCCCAACTTGTAGTCCGTTCTGTGCAATCACATATCGCTTTTCACCATCTTGATAGTTCAAAAGTGCGATAAACGCAGTACGGTTTGGATCGTATTGAATACTGGCAACGGTAGCAGGGATTCCCGCTTTGTCGCGTTTAAAATCGATAATTCGATATTTCTTCTTATGACCACCACCTATGTAGCGCATGGTCATTTTTCCTTGACTGTTTCTACCACCAGATCTTTTGTTCGGAGCAAGTAACGACTTCTCCGGCTTATCGGTTGTAATGGCGTCAAAACCATTTACAACCCTAAAACGCTGACCTGGGGTGATTGGTTTTAATTTTCTTACTGACATTTGTGTCTGATTAAATCTAAGTTGCCTTAGATGTTACTGTAAAAATCTATTGTATCACCTTCCGCCACCTGTACGATTGCTTTTTTGTAAGCGTTCGTTTTACCAGTTTGGACACCTGTTTTTGTATAACGGGTCTTCCTATCAGGGCGGACATTCATTGTGCGAACTTTTTCAACAGAAACTCCGTAAGCAGCCTCAACCGCTTTCTTGATTTCTACCTTATTCGCCTTTGGGTTCACTACAAAGCCAAAAACGTTTTTGTCTTCAGCATCTTTGGTAGCTTTTTCCGTAATTATAGGTTTAATTAAGATGTTCATCTTGTTTCTATTTACTTAAGTTTGTTTCAATTCCTTCCAAAGAACCTTCAAATAGCACTAAACTATTTGCATTCATAATTTTATAAGTGCTTAATTGTGAGTTAGTTATAACTTCAGTACCTTTCAAATTGCGAGAGGACAAATATACATTATTATTTAAGTCTCCCAACACAAATAAAGATTTTTTGTCATTAAGCCCTAAACTGTTCAAAACCGCAGTAAAATTCTTGGTTTTTGGAGCATCAAAATTTAGGTCTTCCAATACAAAAATGGCTTTATCATTCGCCTTCATCGAAAGGGCAGATTTACGCGCCAAACGCTTCAGGTTCTTGTTCAATTTGAAGGAGTAGTTACGCGGACGAGGCCCGAACATTCTACCACCACCTTTAAATACACCAGACTTGATGCTACCCGCACGGGCAGTACCAGTTCCTTTTTGTTTCTTTATCTTTCTGGTAGAACCAGCAATCTCAGCACGCTCCTTTGCCTTGTGGGTACCTTGTCTTTGATTTGCAAGGTATTGCTTCACATCAAGGTAAACAGCGTGATTGTTAGGCTCTATTCCGAACACATCTGCAGAAAGTTCAACTTTCCGACCTGTGTCTTTTCCGTTTATGTCTAATACAGCTACCTTCATTATTTCTCGATCATTACATAAGCGTTTTTATGGCCAGGAACTGCTCCTTTAACCACAAGTAGATTCTTTTCAGGAATTACTTTCAAAACTCTTAAATTTTCAACTTTTACTCTTTCGTTGCCCATTTGGCCAGCCATACGCATTCCCTTGAATACTCTCGCAGGATATGACGCAGCCCCAATGGAACCTGGCGCACGCAAACGGTTGTGCTGACCGTGTGTTGCTTGCCCAACACCGCCAAAACCGTGACGCTTAACAACCCCTTGGAAACCTTTACCTTTTGATGTACCCGCGATATCCACGAACTCACCCTCGATAAAATGCTCCACAGTAATTGTGTCACCTAATTTGTAACTTTCTTCAAATCCCTTGAATTCGGCGACTTTGCGTTTTGCAACGGTTCCTGCTTTTTTGGCGTGCCCTTCGGCAGCTTTAGTTACAGTCTTCTTGTCATCGAAACCAAGTTGAAGAGCTTCGTACCCGTCAACCTCTTTGGTTCTGACTTGGGTAACAACACAGGGTCCTGCTTCAATAACGGTACACGGAATGTTCTTTCCGTTGTCGTCAAAGATGCTGGTCATCCCTATCTTTCTTCCAATTAACCCAGACATATTTAATTATTTATTGATTATTACTTATTTAAATTTCTATTCAAAAAAACAGGGTCAAAATAAATTCAACCCTGAATATTATTTTGTTTCCGTTTTTCCACAACCATCGTTGAGGACATTTTTAATCTTTACAAGATCCCGAAGCGAGTTCGGGAAGTAAATTAAAGTTTATAACTAAACTTTGATTTCCACTTCTACTCCACTTGGAAGCTCCAATTTCATTAGAGCGTCAATTGTTTTTGAAGAAGAACTGTAGATATCCAAAAGTCTTTTGTAAGAACTTAATTGGAATTGCTCTCTACTTTTCTTGTTCACGTGCGGAGAACGTAGTACTGTAAAGATTTTTTTATGTGTTGGTAAAGGAATTGGCCCTGTAACTACAGCTCCGGTACTCTTTACGGTCTTTACGATTTTTTCAGCAGATTTGTCCACCAAATTGTGATCGTAAGATTTTAGTTTTATTCTTATTTTTTGACTCATTGCTGAAATTATTAAACGTTAGCGGTTCCTCTTGCTGCTGCTATTACACTTTCTGAAATGTTAGAAGGTGTTTCAGCATAATGTGAAAATTCCATAGTTGAAGTTGCACGACCTGAAGACAATGTTCTCAATGTAGTTACATAACCGAACATTTCAGAAAGTGGCACTTCAGCCTTGATAACCTTTGCTCCGGCGCGGTCAGCCATATTATTGATTGTACCACGACGACGGTTAAGGTCACCCACAATATCACCCATATTTTCTTCTGGCGTAAGGACCTCAAGCTTCATTATAGGCTCTAGAATTACTGCACCTGCTTTTTTGGCAACTTCTTTGAAACCAATTTTTGCGGCAAGTTCAAAAGACAATGCATCAGAATCCACAGGGTGGAATGATCCGTCCTTTAAAGTAACCTTCATACTGTCAACTTCAAAACCTGCAAGTGGCCCATTGACCATTGCTTGTTTGAAACCTTTTTCAACAGCAGGGATAAATTCCTTAGGAACGTTACCACCTTTTACTTCGTTTACGAATTCAAGCCCAATCTTGCCTTCTTCAGCTGGTTCAAGTGTAAATACGATATCAGCAAATTTACCACGACCACCAGATTGTTTTTTGTAAACCTCTCTGTGATCAGCAACTTTTGTAACAGCTTCTTTGTACTCAACCTGTGGTTGTCCTTGGTTTACTTCAACTTTGAATTCGCGACGTAAACGATCCACGATAATATCTAAGTGAAGCTCTCCCATTCCTGAAATAATTGTTTGCCCAGAAGCTTCGTCTGTACGCACTTGGAATGTTGGATCTTCTTCGGCAAGTTTTGACAAAGCCATACCCAATTTATCAACATCAACCTTAGTTTTAGGCTCTACCGCGATACCAATTACTGGATCAGGGAAGTTCATACTTTCCAAAACAATTGGATGTTTTTCATCAGACATGGTATCACCAGTCTTGATATCTTTAAATCCTACCGCCGCCCCAATATCTCCAGCTTCGATATAATCGATAGCATTTTGTTTGTTGGAGTGCATTTGGTAAATACGTGAAATACGTTCTTTTTTACCGGAACGGTTGTTCAAAATGTAAGATCCTGCGTCCAAACGACCTGAATAAACACGGAAGAATGCCAAGCGACCTACGAAAGGATCTGTAGCAATCTTAAATGCTAGTGCAGAAAATGGTGCACTTACATCTGGTTTACGTATTTCTTCTTTTTCGGTATCTGGGTTAACACCAATAATACCTTCCTTATCGGTTGGTGCTGGCAAATAACGGCAAACAGCATCTAAAAGAAACTGAACCCCCTTATTCTTAAATGAAGAACCACAAACCATTGGAATGATAGACATATCCATTACGGCAGCACGAAGCGCAGCGTGCACCTCTTCTTCAGTAATAGAGTCTTCGTCCTCCATATATTTTTCAAGCAAGTTTTCGTCATAAGCAGCAACTTCTTCAATAAGTTTACCACGTAAAACTTTTGCTTCAGCTTTTAATTCTTCTGGAATTTCAACAACGTCGAATGTTGAACCGAATGAATCATCATGCCAAATTACAGCACGGTTTTTCACTAAGTCAACAATTCCTTTAAAGTCTGCTTCGTCACCAATATTCAATACAATTGGCACTGCGTTGGACTTCAGCATATCCTTTACCTGCTGACATACAGCCATAAAGTTTGCTCCTTGACGGTCCATTTTGTTAACGAAACCGATACGAGGTACTTTATAGTTATCTGCAAGCCTCCAGTTTGTTTCGGATTGTGGCTCAACACCATCTACCGCACTGAAAAGGAATACCAAACCATCAAGAACACGCAGCGAGCGGTTTACCTCTACGGTAAAATCCACGTGGCCAGGAGTGTCAATAATGTTGAAATGGTAATCTTTTGTTTCAGGAAGCGGTTGTGCGTTTTCCAATGGAAACCTCCAAGTACAAGTAGTAGCAGCCGAAGTAATGGTAATACCACGCTCCTGCTCTTGCTCCATCCAGTCCATGGTTGCAGCTCCATCGTGAACCTCACCAATTTTATGGCTTACCCCAGTATAAAAAAGGATACGCTCTGTAGTTGTGGTTTTACCGGCATCAATATGCGCAGCAATCCCGATATTTCTTGTGTATTTTAAATCTCTTTGTGCCATTTTTTAGAATCTGAAATGTGAGAATGCTTTGTTAGCTTCTGCCATTTTGTGAGTATCCATACGTTTCTTTACAGCGGCGCCTTCTTCTTTGGCAGCGGCAAGAATCTCACCAGCAAGTTTTGCGGCCATGGATTTCTCGTTTCTTTTTCTTGAATAAGTAATTAACCATTTCATTGCGGTAGCAATTTTACGGTCCGGACGTATTTGCATAGGAATTTGGAAGGTTGCCCCACCAACTCTACGGCTACGCACCTCTACGTGAGGCATAATATTGGAAAGCGCATCTTTCCAAAGCTCCAACGCAGTTTTTTCGTCGTCTTGTTTCTTTTCATCTACAATGTCAATTGCATCATAGAAAACTTTGAAAGCCACACTCTTTTTTCCATCCCACATCATGTTGTTTACAAAACGCGTAACCAACTGGTCGTTAAACCTTGGATCTGGTAAAAGTGGTCTTTTTTTGGCCTGTCTTTTTCTCATTTGTTGTTTGTTAATGGCTAAGAATATATTTTTTCAATTTATTCTCGACCCGTTTTCATTTTTACTTCTTTGGGCGTTTTGCTCCGTACTTAGATCTACGTTGCGTGCGGCCTGCAACACCTGCGGTGTCTAATGCTCCACGAACAATGTGATACCTAACTCCTGGCAAATCCTTTACCCTTCCACCTCTAACCAATACTATCGAGTGCTCTTGGAGATTGTGTCCTTCGCCTGGGATGTATGCGTTTACTTCCTTACCGTTTGTAAGTCTTACCCTTGCAACTTTACGCATTGCAGAGTTAGGCTTCTTAGGTGTAGTAGTATATACACGCGTACAAACACCACGACGTTGTGGGCACGAATCCAAAGCAACCGATTTACTCTTCTTGGTTATTTTGGTTCTTCCTTTACGTACTAATTGTGAAATTGTTGGCATATAAAATATGTATTATTACTGTTTAAAAATAAAACACCCCTATTTTTAGGGGATGCAAATGTAGAATATTTTTTTTACTAATCAAACCATACTGAATTAATTTTCAGCATAGTTTCATTATTTTTTCGCTTTAGATATGAAATGGCAAGTTGAAGCGTTAATTTTACACAGCAAATGTCACCCTTTTTGAAAAGATTCCTATACATTTTTCTATACCTTAATATATATACCTGTTTTTTCTTCGGAATTAAAGCGCAGGAGCTCACCCTATCCATAAAGACAGAAAAACCAATTTCCGAAGGCATAATAGATTCGCTTCAAATGAAGACAAGCTTCAAGGATTTTAATTCGCTGAAGAATGAAGCCGACACCCTTTATTTGAAGTTTCAGCGCATGGGTTTCATAGAAAGCGAACTGATTGAATTAAAAAAAGAAAACGACAGCAGCTATTTAGCAGATTTCTCTCTCGGGAAAAAGTTCAGCTACCTAAAGGTTTTTTATTCCAATGAAGATTTCACCAAAAAGGAACTACAGCAGATTTCTTCGGAAGTTGACGAAATCTATTTTATTCTTCCTTTTGAAAATATACCCCTTTCACTAAAAAAACTCACCGCGTTCCGAAACCAAAAAGGAAATGCTTTTGCACGGGTAAAGCTTTCGGACTTTGAAAAAGATGAAAATGAAAATTTATCCGCCACCCTTTTTATCGACAACGGAAATGTCCGCACTGTAGATTCAATTGTGGTTAAGGGCTATGAAAAGTTTCCCCGATCTTTTCTGAAATATTATGCCGGCGTTCGCAAGGGGAAAATTTTCAATCAGAAAAAGTTAGTTGCTCAAAATGAAAATCTAGACGGGCTAGGTTTTGTTTCAGCAGCTAAACCACCCGAAGCATTGTTCCGAAAAGATTCCACCACCGTTTATTTTTATTTGGAAAAACAAAACAATAATCTGTTTGATGGAATTTTGGGCTTTGCCACTGATGAAGAAACTCAAAAATTAACTTTTAATGGATATTTGAACCTAGAGCTGAACAATAATCTAAATTATGGAGAGCAACTTTTAATAAATTATAAAGCTGACGGCAAGGAACAGGTAAACTTCAGGACCAAGTTAACGCTACCTTATCTTTTCAGCACACCTTTTGGGCTGAGTGGAGAATTGAAGATATTTAAAAGAGACAGTACGTTTATCACGACAGAGCAACAGATTCGCGCAACCTATCAAATAGATCCTAGATCTACGGTATATGTTGGTTACAAAGGGTACGAATCAAGTAATTTGCTAGATGAAGCGATTGCAGGCATCCCTATTGATGACTTCAAGTCGCAATTCTTCATTGCTGGAGGTAGCTATATAAAACCGCAAAACCGCAAACTGTTTCCAGTCAAGACCGCCATATTGCTGGACGCTGGAATTGGCTCAAGGGAAAAAGACGGAAAGTCAGAAGGTCAATTGGGCGTTGAGACCACCCTCAATAATATTTTCAATTTAAATTACCGGAACTCAATCTTTATTCAAAACCAAACGAGTGTTCTATTCAGTGAAAGTTATTTGGTAAATGAATTGTATAGGTTTGGAGGAATCAACAGTATACGAGGTTTTAACGAAAATAGCATAGACGCGTCTCTTTTTTCAATAATTAATACGGAATACCGCTATCAATTTAATGATGGCATTTATGTTCATAGCATAATAGATTTAGGATATTTTGAAAATGAAACTATTTCCATAAAACAAAATCTATACAGTTTTGGATTTGGACTAGGCTTGAACACCAAAGCAGGCCTTTTCAAATTTAATGTAGCCAACGGGAATGCCCAAGATTCAGATTTTAGCTTTTCAAACACTAAGATACATATCAGCATTTCCTCAAAATTTTAACAAACTACCCGTAAACAGATTGGTTTCATTAAATAAAACACAAAAATTGGGAGCAAATACTTGTGTAATTAACTTTTTATTATGATTTTTGCCGTTGGCTAATTCAAATAATTTATAAAAATGAGAACAAAGTTTAGTGGAATTTTAACGCTTTTACTAGCGTTAGTTGTGCAGCTTACCTTCGCACAGCAAAAAACTATTACAGGTACGGTGACAGACGATACAGGTCTGCCATTGCCTGGTGCAAACGTTATAATTAAAGGAACAAGTACTGGTACCCAATCAGATTTTGATGGTAATTATACCATTTCTGCAAATGTGGGACAGACATTAACCTTTAGTTATGTAGGTTTTGACACCAAGGAAGTAAAAGTAGGTGCCCAGAATAAAATTGATGTTACTTTACAACCAGGTGAAAGCCTGAATGAGGTAGTTGTAACTGGGTATTCTACACGAAACCAAACAGTGCAAACCTCGGCAGTTGTGTCAATTTCTGCCGCAGAACTTTCACAAATGGCTCCAACCACTAGTATAGACAATATGCTACAAGGTAAAGCCGCTGGTGTACAGGTAACTGCTGCTAACGGTAAGCCGGGGCAGGGAGCTTTTGTTCGTATTCGTGGAACAGGATCTCTTGTTGCAGGTGCTTCATCGCCACTATACATTGTTGACGGTGCGCCTATTAGAGAAGTAGATCTTGCTAGTATTCCAAACGAGGATATCGAGAATATCACTATCTTGAAAGATGCTGCAATGACTGCTCGTTATGGTTCTAGAGGATCTAACGGGGTTGTGGTTATTACTACAAAGAGTGGTAACCGTAATAAAGACGCTAAAATCCGTTTTAGCTCTCGTTATGGTACAGTTACAAGAGTAAACCCTAACTTCACAATGATGACAGCTGCTGAAAAAATGCAGTATGAAGCTGAACTTTATGCGCTAGGTGTTACAGGTGCATCAGGTTTGCCAGGTGTAACTACACAACCGGGATCTCCTGAGCGTCAATTTCTATTAGATAATGAAGTAGATTGGCAAGATTTGATTTTAAAAGATGGAGTTATTCAAAATAACAGTATCTCTATTTCTGGTGGTTCTGAAAAAATGGACTATTACTTCTCTGTAACTAATGACAGAAACACAGGTATTATTGATGATATTGATGGTTTCGAAAGAACTGGTGCTCGTCTTAATGTTAACTTTGATGCTAAAGATTGGCTATCATTAGGTGTAAACGTTGGTTACTCACGATCTATGAGTGATGAGCCAAGAGATAGAAATAACACGCAGAACCCATTTAGAGGTATGCTTGACTATAATGGTTACGAAACTGAGTTTGTTCTAGATGAAGATGGTAATATTGTATTGGACGAAAACGGAAACCCTATTTACAACCCAACTCACACCACATTCCCAGTTAGAGGAGCACTTTTAAGTGAGCCAAGTGAAGATATAAATAATACAACTCTTGGAAGTATTGATGCATTGGTAAAGTTTGATAAGCATTGGACTTATAACTTTAATGTTGCTGTTAACTGGCTTGCCAGACGTAGAGAAAGCTATTCTAAACCAGGAGGTATTTTGGATGCTCTTATTGGTGATCCAACTAAACCAGGTAACAAATTTGATGACCAACAACACAGATTAGACCTAACTATAAGTAACCGTTTAAATTATAACCTTACAACTGAAGCACATACTTTAAACGTATTAGGTCTATATGAATATAACATGAATGAGTTTAACCGTGCTTTCGTAAGAAGTATTGGTTTCCCTTCAGCTTTATTAACAACTCAAGCGAATGCCGCTGAACTTACTGATGGATTCACAAATAGAAGTAGATTGACATTGGTTTCTTATGGTGTGTTTGCAGATTACGATTACAAACAGCGTTACTTGCTTCAAGCATCTGTACGTCGTGATGGTTCTTCTAACTTCGGTTCAGATGTACAATATGGTACTTTCTATAGTGCGAGTGTTGGTTGGAACTTGGCCAAGGAAAACTTTTTTCAAGTTGACTTTATTGATGACTTAAAACTTAGAGGTTCATACGGATCGGTAGGTAACAGATTAGGATTAACTAATTATGCTTCACAAGGTACAGTTGGTTTTGGATCATATCCTGGAGGATCAAGTACTATTCCTGATAACGTAGCGAACCCTGATTTGAGCTGGGAGACAACTACTACTACAAACATAGGACTTGAATTAAATATGTTCAACGACAGAGTTCGTTTAGTATCAGATTACTTTATTAGAAATACTACTGACCTATTGTTTGCTATTCCTACTGCAGACGAAGCAGGTGTAGGAAGTATCAATGGTAACGTAGGTGATATTCGCAACAAAGGTTTAGAAATTTCGTTGCAAGCTGATTTATTCCGCAGCAACGACTTCAAATGGACCTTAGGAGGAAATATTATCTTCTTAGATCACGAAATCGTAAAATTGCCTGATGGAGAACCAATTGATCCTACAGCAAATACATTCTTCATCCGTTGGGAAGAAGGACGTTTGATCAATGAGCATTTCTTGATTCGTTATGCAGGTGTTGACCCAGCTACTGGTAGAGCTCAATTCTATGGTGGTGACGGAAATGTCTATTTCGCTAACGAACTTCCAGAAGGTGAAGAACACCGTGTATTCCAAGGGAAATCTACAATTGCTGATAAGGAAGGTGGATTCTTCTCTAACATTACTTACAAAGGCTTTGGACTTCGTACAGACTTCGTTTTCAAATACGGTAACTGGATTAACAACTTTGTACGTTCTGATCGTGAATCAGATGGTTTAGCGATCGCAGATAACCAAGCTGTAGGTGCATTCAACTACTGGCAACAACCTGGAGACACAGATGTATTGCCAAGTCCTATATACTCTGCTACTGATGCAACCGTTATGGGTAATTCAGACAGATGGTTAGAGAGAGGTGATTATATACGTATGCGTAACGTAACGCTTTCCTATACTTTCCCAAGTAAAACTTTGGAAAAAACACCTATCAGTTCATTAAGAATTTATCTACAAGGCCAAAACTTATTGACCTTTACCAAATTCTGGGGAGATCCTGAAGTTGGACTTTCTTCTGGAGAAACCATTTCATTTGCAAATGCAGTTGCTCCGGGTGAAGCCACACTATATAGCTATCCAAACACTAAATCTTACCAAATAGGTTTGGACCTTAGTTTCTAATTTTAAAAAAAATTGATACAATGAAAAAAATATTTTATAAAATAGCATTTTTTACCTTAATCGTTGGAGCTCTTACTTCCTGCGATAAGGAACTAGATCAGGTACCATTTGATTCTTTCGGTACTGAAAATGCATATGTTACAGCGGCAGATTTTGAAAATGCCATTAGAGGTGTATATTCAAACTTAACTGCTTCTGGCTTTTATGGCGGTAGTGATGCTGGCGGGATGCTTGATGCTCCTGATGTATTGTCAGATAACGTAACTTTTGCACAGAAAGGTCGTGGAACAAGAAGAACACTTCATAACTGGCAATATGGTGCAGCAGATGCTCCATTGTACGGTCTTTACACAGCTGCTTACAGCACTATATATAGAGCGAACTTATTGCTAGCCAACAGTGAAGGGTTCGAAGGTGAAAATAAAGAGAATATAGTTGCTGAAGCAAAAGCTTTGAGAGCATTGGCACATTTTGATCTTGTAACATTTTGGGGGAAAATCCCAACGCAATCTGGCGACGCAAATGGAAGTCTTGGAGTTGCTTATGTAACAGAACCAGATCCTACAATTGAGCCAGCAAGAGAAACTGTTGGCACTACTTATGACTTAATCGTTAAGGATCTTACAGAGGCCGCAGCTGGCATCAATGTAACGAACGATGTAGGTCGTATGAACAGAGATGCAGTAAATACTCTTTTATCAAGAGTTTACTTATACATGGGGCAATGGCAAAAAGCAGTTGATGCTGCTAATCTTGTAAGTACTCCAGTAGCACCACGTTCAGATGTTGTGGATGTTTGGACTGACTCAAGCAGATCAGGTCTTTTGTTCTATATTCCAAATGAACTTCCTGTCTTAGGTATTAGTATTGGAGTTACTTGGAGTCAAGGTGGCCTTACTAACTTGATACCTGAATATGTTGTTTCTTATGATTTTTACAATTCATTTGCAGCTGATGATATCCGTAAAGAGGCATATACTATGCAAGCAGCCAATAACGCTGACGGACTTCAATTCAATGCAATTAAGAAATTATACGGAAGAGAAGGTCAATCTAACGGACAAGTAGATATTAAAATTCTTCGTGCCGCAGAAGCTTATTTGAACAAAGCAGAGGCTTATTTTAACTTAGGAAATGAATCTGCTGCAAGAACTGCCTTGGATGCGGTTAGAACAAAAAGATACACTACCCCTCCAAGTGGAGAAACCGGTAGTGCGCTTCGCGATGCAATTAGACTTGAAAGAAGATTTGAATTTGCTTTTGAATATCAAAGATTTTTCGACCTAAAACGTTGGGGCTTGAGTATTGATCGTGATGGTTTTGGAGACCTTGCTGATGGTACTGGTACACCTTCAGACCAACAATCTCTAGCAGCAGGCAACAATAAGTTCCAGTTGCCAATTGCTCAAAGTTCATTGGATCAAAACCCTAATCTAGTTCAAAACCCTGGGTATTAATAAATCTTAAAATCTATCAAAATGAAAAAAGTTAATATATTAATTGTTATTCTTACTATAGCCATCGTTGCTGTTTCTTGCGAAACATATGATGATTATAATACAGATCGTAAAACTGTGGTAGGTTTTACTACCGCTACCAAGAACATTAACAACATTCCAGAAGGCGGAACTAAAAGTACTACTGTTGATTTATTTGTTTCTGACTTGTCAAGTGCAGCTAGAACATTTACTATTGTAGCTATTCCTGCTGACTCACTTGCTACAGCACCTGAAAACTACACTTTTGACAGTACGGTAACTTTTCCAGCAAACGAGCGCTCTGCAACTATCGAAGTAATTGCCGTGGATAATTCTATTACAGAAGAGAGAGCTTTTTTCAAGCTCGCTGTTGAAGGAAGCACAGATATAGTTTCTGGTGGTATAGTTCTTATGGGTGTTAAAAATTAATTTTTAAATAGCCATTATTTTATAAAACACCCCTTATTAAAGGGGTGTTTTTTTATATATAATTTTAAACACAGTAGAAGAATTATTCTATTTACCTTTGTTTAAATTCAACAAGAAATTAACAGAAACCCATGCAAGATAAAACAAACACTATATTTGGAATTTATCCAATAAAAGAGGCTTTAGCCTCTCAAGTTGTTTTTGACAAAGTATTTATTCAAAAAGGAATAGAAAGCGATAAAATTGAGATGCTTATTAAAGATTTGGAAAAGGCCAATGTCCCTGTTAACATTGTTCCTTTTGAAAAACTCAATAGGCTCACAAAAGGTAATCACCAAGGGATTGTAGCACTTACTTCGCCAGTGGCCTTTCAATCATTGGAAACTGTTGTGGAAAGAGCATTGGAAAGTGATAAAAAACCTTTATTTTTAGTGTTGGATCAAATTACAGATGTCCGTAATTTCGGAGCCATCCTACGTACCGCTGAATGTACTGGCGTTAACGCTGTAATAATTCAAAAATCTGGAGGCGCTCCCGTATCGGGCGATACCGTAAAAACTTCTGCAGGTGCTATTTTCAAAATTCCAATTTGTAAAGTAGAGCATATTAAAGATGCAATCTTTTATCTACAGGGCTCAGGTATTACTACCATTGCAGCTACCGAAAAAACCAAAACTGAAATATATGCCTTAGATTTAAATAAACCATTAGCCATAATTATGGGTTCTGAAGGTAAAGGCGTAACAAAATCAGTTCTTGGATTGGTAGATGAAAAAGCCTCACTACCCCTGCTGGGTGAAATTAACTCTTTGAATGTTTCTGTTGCGTGCGGTGCTTTTTTATATGAAGCAACAAGACAAAGACGCATATAGCGTTTATTTAGATTTGTCTTTATCTTTTTTCTTAAGGCTGTATACTATTTTTACAACTTTCCTATTTTCCTCCGCTACTTTTTCCTTTATTGATGATGGAACAGAATTTTCTACAGGTTCTTTTGGCAATTCAATAAAATTTCCATTTTCGTCAAATTGTTGCAAAAAGGGATCATTCTCCGGTATATAATCTTCCCGCTCCCACTCGTATTTTTTTCTTTCAATAGGATTTCCTTTAAACAAAAATGCAAAAACAAGCCCAACAAAGAAACCGGCCAAATGTCCTTCCCAAGATATTTTTGGGTCTACAGGAAAAACATACCAGAGCATTCCTCCATAAAGAAAAACTACCGCCAATGCCAATGCTGTAAGCTGATACTGTTTTGAAAAAATTCCCTTAAAAACTAAAAAAGAAGCAAGCAAGTAAACTACTCCACTCGCGCCAATATGAAGTGATGGGCGCCCAATAGCCCACGTAGCCACACCCGTAAATAACAATCCGAGTATTAGAACCTTCCAGCGTATTTCTCTATAAAAATAAAAAAGTGCAGCTGTCAAAACGAAGAGCGGCACCGAATTATTAAAAAGATGCTTTAAACTGCCATGTATAAACGGGCTGAAAACAATACCACGCAGACCCTCCAATCTTCTTGGATAAATACCGTATGGATTAAAGTTTATATTAAAACGGGCTTCCACCCAATAAACAATCCAAAGTAACATAACAAAAAGCAAAGGATATCCAAAAACCTCTGGACTGAATTTCAACTGGTTGGATTTCGACATAGGTGACTGATTACAAAAAACACTCCCAAAATCAAATTTATGATAAATTGTCAGTGATACCGATTTATTAAAATTGTAATTTTGAAAAACTATGAACGCACCACTCGCCGAACGCATTCGCCCCACAACGCTCAAAGATTATTTAAGCCAACAGCATTTGGTCGGCCCCAAAGGCTCGCTTACTTCACAATTGAGTACTGGAATGATTCCCTCAATGATTTTTTGGGGTCCTCCAGGCACTGGAAAGACAACACTTGCAAATATAATTGCTAATGAAAGCGGCAGGCCCTTTTATACCCTAAGCGCCGTTGACAGCGGTGTTGCCGCAGTACGTGAAGTGATTGAAAGAGCAAAAAAAAGTGACGATCTCTTTTCTACAAAAAACCCAATTCTATTTATAGATGAGATTCACCGTTTCAGTAAATCGCAGCAGGATTCACTTTTGGGTGCTGTAGAAAAAGGATGGATTACCCTCATTGGCGCTACTACAGAGAATCCAAGCTTTGAGGTAATACCCGCATTATTATCACGCTGTCAGGTTTATGTTTTGGAATCTTTCAGTCGTGATGATATGGAAGCACTGCTGAAAAGGGCTTTAAGAGAAGACGAAATTCTTTCCCAAAAAAAAGTAATCCTAAAGGAAACTGAAGCGCTCATAAGGCTTTCGGGCGGTGATGCTCGTAAACTTTTAAATATTTTAGAACTGGTTGTTCTTTCAGAAAAAGATAAAAAAATTAGCATCACTAATGAATTAGTAATGCAAAAGGCACAGAAAAACACTGTGCTTTATGACAAAACCGGAGAACAGCATTACGATATTATTTCAGCATTTATAAAATCCATTCGCGGCAGTGATCCGAACGCTGCGGTATATTGGTTAGCACGTATGATTGAAGGTGGTGAAGACATTAAGTTTATAGCTCGAAGAATGGTTATTCTCTCATCCGAAGATATCGGTATGGCAAATCCAAATGCCCTTTTGTTAGCTACCAGCACTTTTCAGGCCGTAAATACTATTGGTTATCCCGAAGCGCGAATAATTTTGAGTCAGTGCGCAGTATATCTGGCAACTTCTCCTAAAAGCAACGCTTCCTATAAAGCCATTGGCGAAGCCCAACAAGTGGTTCGGCAAACAGGCGACCTATCTGTCCCCCTATCAATAAGAAATGCACCAACTAAGCTTATGAAGCAATTAGGCTACGGAAAGGAATATGAATATGCCCACAATTATGAAGGCAATTTTGTTCCGCACGAGTTTCTGCCTGAAGAAATTAAGGGCACTACCTTCTACAAACCGGGGAACAATCCAAAGGAAAACGCTTTAAAAAATTATTTGACGCAACTCTGGAAGAATAAATATAATTTTTAATTTACGGATAAATAAACAGTTGATGACGACCCATCCTTAATTACTAAATTCCCAGAGGGGTCAAAGGAAGCATCAGAAACCTTTCCTAAAGTATCAATATATTTTACCACATTATCCATTACGATAATTTTTCCTCTTAAAAGAAGACCGTCTTCTGCACTGGCAGTTTCTTCATAGAAAGAATAGCCTTCCGTTGTTTTTCTGAGCAGAAATGTTTTTCCGTCATGGCTATAATTTGAAAATTTGGCATCGGGAAGCAAATTTCCTGAAACCCTTGAAACTTTTGGTTGTGTAAGTTCTTCTACTTTTGAATCCGGTTTCAGTTCTATTAAAGAAGCCTTGGCAGTATTTGAGTTATTGTTTAAAAGCATCACCTCTTTTTGATTTACGTTAAGTAATTCTACACTATTGAATGCCTTGCGGAGGGCATCTTGATAGCTTTTGTCAAATTCCTTATACTTGCTTTTTCCTTCTTGGCTCCTATAAATTTCATTGTCGTTACAATCTTTTAAAACCACTTGCAGTTTAGTGCCAAACAATGTTTTCAATTCCTCCACATTGGCATAAAGGCCATCACAACGGTTTGCGTTTGGGGCCGAATCTGCCAAATAAGCATTGAAACCGCTTTTTTCAAAATAAAACTTGGTCATTGAATTTAATTGAAATTGATCCTTTGATTTAAGAAAATCAAACTGATCAGGAACAATTACGTAACTATAATCGTTCAAGTTTGTTTGCTGTGCATATAAGTTTATCGATAAAAATAAGGCAGTTACTAGCAGTAAAAATCGTGTCATTCTTCGTCAATTATAATGTTAAACCCTAATTGTAAAGATACACTTTTTGCTTTTGCTAAATTGCCATACCTTATAAGATTGTCAGCTGCGAGATAAAAGTTAAGTTTACCAATATCAGTAGAAACCCCTAACCCAACATTTGAAAACGAATATGGATCTACTGTATATGTTGCTTTTGCAGATAAATAGTCAGTAATTCTTCTGTGATAGAACAAGGTTCCTGCCATTTGGGCTCCTTTGGGTCTAAACATAGCGTAAAATTGCAAACCTACATTTTGCTTATGAAGCTTTCCTCCGCCCATATTTAAGCAATCACAATCGCCAGCGCTATTGAATCTTCCAAAACCGAAACTTAGCCCAGCATATAATTTTGTAGGACGAAACTGTGTATATGAATTATGAAGCGTATCAATAGGAATTTCACGTTCTATTTCATCTTCGAGGTTATCATAATACGGAAGCGTGGAATCTCCTTCATTAAGCGCTGGAAAAATTAAGTTTATCCCGTCCAAAGTATAAGTTCCATGCGCCCGATAGCTTTCCACATCTTTTGAGTGAAAAATTGCACCCACATCCAGCGCACTGGCTGTAAGTGTCCATGCTTCATTAATATCATAAGTAAAACCTAGATCTACCCCTATTCCAATGTTTCCACCAAAAAAAGCTCGGCCTAAAATTTCATTTGTAACTTGTGATGCACCATCTAAATCCCTCAAGGATGCATAGCCAGAAGTTTGAACACTGACATCTGCGTTTTGAACGATGTGCTCATAAATATTTTCTGAATCATTATCGCCCAATCGGGTAATGAAGGTTCCAGTATTATTCACACTCCGGTAACTGAACATACTGGAATACAGTTTTAATCGTGCACCCACCGTTAGTTTATCACTGATTTGTTTATTTAATCCAAAATGATAGACAGTCATAAAATCACCCGTGGTACTTATTTCACCCAAATTAAAAGGATAGTCTAGATAATCCCTATTTCCTTCCCATGCCAGAATTGCCAAATCCTTCGGAAAATAGACTATAAAGTCAAATTCCTGATAAATTCCGCCAGAAAAATAGATATCATTTTTTGCACGCCAACCAAAATTGAGAAGCTCCAATTGTTGGGTAGCGGTGAAGAAATCTGTATGCTTCATTTCAAATAACTTTTGCGTAATACGGCCATTGATATTATCATTTCCATCTTTGAAAATATCATAAACCGAAACGCCCGACGAACCTCCGTTAAAATGGATTTGCGACAACAATGGAATTCCGTAGTGTTTCTGTTGAGTTACTTTACTCCCGGGGTTTAGCATTAAGGATTGGGGAATGTCATCAAAACCATAGAGGATTTGCTTATTTTGGGAAATAGCCAAAAAGCCCACGAGGGATAGTATGTAGGTAAATAAGTTTCGCATTGTATTAGTATTCCAAAAAGTAGGTGGTTTTGGATTTTAAGTTTAATGTACCTTCCAGATTTTCGTTGGAAGAAGGTATGGTTACCGTAACCACAACCTTATGTGCCTGCGTAAGGCTAAGTATATCATCACCCTCAACGTTTTCAATGTATTCGGTGATTACCGGAGCCGTTGGCATTCCTTCAGAAACGGAAGTTCCTGCTACATAAGTGGTATCATTTGCCTCGCTTAGAAACTGAAAATCTACTTGGAAACTTCTAGGGATGCTATTGGTGAACTTAAAATAAAATTCAGCGCGCTTAAGACTTTCCTGCAATGTACTATCATCAAGAAATTTAATCTCAGTAGTGTCTGTAACGGTAAGAATTGGATTTGAATATATAGAATCATAAAATTGGTTTGCATTCAGGTTGAAGTATATTAAATCTAGCTCTACTACGGGAGTTAGGGCAATATCTTCAGCTTGATCAAAATCGGTATCCTTTATGCAAGCCGAAAAGAATAGGCAAGCACAGACCATTATAATGGAACGGGATATGGTTTTATTCATATATGGGGATAATTTACCTGTTGTTAACGTACTTTTATGCAGGATTATTACTACAAATGCTTTTTAATTTCAGAAAGTTCGCTAATGGCGAAGTGTGGTGCCGTAGCAATTTCATTCCTATAGTTAAAAAACAAGGTGTACATTCCAGCTTTTTGCGCCCCGATAATATCTGCTTCCAGGCTATCACCAATCATAACACTTTTTTTTGATGCAACCGAAGCTTTCATTAGGGCGGTTTCAAATATAACAGGATGGGGCTTCTTTAACCCTACCTCTTCCGAAGTTGTAATGGTGTTAAAATATTTTTTTATACCGCTATTTTGAAGTTTTAGGTGCTGCACCTCTTCAAAACCATTGGTTATGATGTGCAATTTATAGGTTTGGGAAAGATAGTCAAGAATATCAACAGCGCCGATAAAAAGGTGGTTATCCACAGGCAGTTCTTCAATATAGCAATGCGCAACAGAATCAATGGTTTTCAGTGGAAGTTTTAATTGGAAACTAGCGAAAGTTTCTGTCAATCTCCCTCTTCGAAGTTGTTCTTTACTTACACGGTCTTCCCGATATTTTTTCCAATAATCAAGATTTATGGGTTCATATACTTTCAAAAAATCGACCAATGGCAATTCAATTTTGTGCTTTTTGAAAACCCTTTCAAACGCCAGACCTGAATTTTTATCAAAATCCCAAAGGGTGTGGTCCAAATCAAAAAAAACATCGGTTATCTCACTTTTCTGCATATTCCTGTAATTTTTCAGCTAAAATCTTTCGCCAAACTTTATTGTTTTCTTCCGAAGAAAAATCGCTGTTTGAAAATATCATAGTAAAAGTTCCATTTACCTTTTCTACGGCAGCAATGGTATTATTTACAGTTTTTTCAATGTCTGATGCATATTTCTTCTGAAAAGCCAAAGTTGTCATCGCGATGGGATGCACAACCAGAGGTGTTTTTATTTCATAATCCAAATCATAAAAAAGAAAAGGTGTACAGGTACCGGCCCTGAAACCCACGGTATCGCGAAAGACCATTGTAAAATCACGCTTTACCTCCAACTCTACCAAATGACGATATATGTCGGGCAAATTCACCAAAAACTCAGAATTCAGGGAACTGCCGAGAGAACGGTTGGTGATCTCTTCCATTCGGCGTTTTTCGGCTTTTAAGATTTCATAATTGCTGAGGGCATTAAAGGAAAAAATAAGCCCTACCTCTTTATAGTCTGATACAAACTTTATCAACATTTTAAACTTTTGTCGATGCGTGTTCATACTCTCGTTAAAAGACAGTGCATTCCCCAAAAGAAAAAATACCGTTAAACTAAAATCGCTTCTCGTGGCCTTGTTTATAATCCATTTAAAAGTATCCAACGGATCGCGTTTTAAGCCTAAAATTACCTGTGTTCTATTTAAAATATTTCGAAATTTCCCTTGAAAAAAACTATCAAAATAACCTATCACGGAGCGAAAAACCCCCTTCTGTTTGTAAGCGTAGGGCTGCGAAGCGAGAATAACGGGATGTATCTTAATCCTTTTTTCAGGAAACAACATATCCGGAAAAACCTCTAAAAGTTTAGTCTTAAAAAGGTGTGCCCAAATATCCACAACTGGCTGTTGTAGAAATCCGTGCTTAAATGCCAAGCTTTCCGAAGCCATGAAACGCCCCACTTCGTCTTTTACGTGGGGAAGATATTCCTCATATCTTGTTATCATAAAAAAGCTTGCTGAGAAAATATCAAAAGGAAGAGCGCTATTATTTGAAACAGAAAAAAAGCCAAAAGTATCTCCCCATTTTTTTACCGAAACATCAATTGCCTCAAGACCTTGCTGTTCTAACAGTCCATAACTTTGAAAAAACAGTTCGTTGCCCAATGGCTTTTTTACATATGAAATTTTAGGGCCGCCGTGAGCAATAAATTCTTCAATTTCAGAAGTAAACGCAACTTCAATTCCTAAGATTCGAAGACAAATATGCTTAAAAATATAGGAAATACGGGGAGTGAGCTTTTGAGTGTAAATTAATAGCATATCGGGTTACAGCATATTTTCATCGGCAAAGCTAAAGTACGCTTTTTCAGTAATTATAAGGTGGTCTAGTACTTTTATGTCCAAACTCTCCCCGGCGGTTTTAAGCTTTTTAGTAAGCTGAATGTCTGCCTGGCTGGGCTTTAAGGTACCCGAAGGATGGTTATGTGCCAAAATAATACCCACGGCACCCAGTTGCAACGCCTCCTTAAACGCCAACCGGACATCGACCACCGTACCGGTAATTCCACCTTTGCTGAGCTGTGCGCTTTTAATAATTTTATTTGAATTGTTTAGGTAAAGTATCCAAAATTCCTCGTGAGGTAGTTCCCCGATAATGGGTTGTACAAATTCAAATACGGAATTACTGGAAGTGATTTTTTTTCGTTCCAAAGCTTCTCCGTTTCTTCTTCTTCGGCCTAATTCCATTGCTGCGGCAATGCTTATAGCCTTGGCCTCGCCTATGCCCTTAAACTCCATCAATTCAGGAATGGAAAGCCTACCAAGCTCGCTTAAGTTGTTACTGACAGAAGCCAAGATGCGCTGGCTCAAGGAAACGGCACTTTCGTTCCGACTGCCGGAACCTATTAAAATTGCAATTAACTCTGCATCGCTCAATGCAGTTCGACCTTTCAAAAGTAACTTTTCGCGAGGGCGGTCGTCTTCGTTCCAGTTTTTTATGGAAAAGGAGTTGCTTTCTTCCATACCTTAAGCTTTTCATTAAAGATAATAATGTATGTTTAAACAACACAGAGATTTGAAAACAATCTTTATAAACCCTGATTTTAAAGTTATAATGAATACATTTATTACTTAAATATATAGAAGATGAAATCACTTTTTGAAAACGAAGCATATTCTGAAATAAAGGAAAGGCTGAATAAGCTTAGTAGCCAAAGTGGACGCAAATGGGGAAAGATGGACGTTGCCCAAATGTTGCACCACTGCCAGCAGCCCTTAAATGTTTCATTGGGCAAGGGCAATGTGAAAAAACAATTTTTTCCACTAGCCTTTCTGTTTAAGGCAATGTTGTATAACGACAAACCATGGAAACAGAATTTACCAACTGCAAGGAGTTTTAAAATTTCCGGCAGTAAGGATTTTGATACAGAAAAGTATGAGCTTGCAAAATTGATAGACCAATTTCACGAGATGAAAGATGAAACGCAATGGGAGCCACACCCTGTTTTTGGAAAATTCACTCCCCAACAATGGGGCCAGATGCAATACAAGCATTTAGACCATCATTTAAAGCAGTTTGGGCTTTAATTTTTCAATATCTTATATAAATAAAAAGTCCATACTTTTACATATGGACTTCTCTCTCAAGTGACCGCGGAGGGATTCAAACCCCCAACCCTCAGAGCCGAAATCTGATGCGCTATTCAGTTGCGCCACGCGGCCTTGTCATTCCCACAAAAGCGGAAATTCAATTTATATATCTAAGAAAGTCTTGACTTTACAATTGTTGAAATGGTTTTGCCATCTGCTTTTCCTGCAACCCTTGCGCTGGCCAAGCCCATTACTTTTCCCATATCGGCCATAGAGGAAGCCCCACTTTCAATGATGATTTGATCAACAATTTTACCCACTTCTTCTTCACTTAATTGTTTTGGTAAAAACTGTTCTATCACCTGTGCTTGGGCCAATTCTGGCTCGGCAAGATCCTCGCGCCCCTGCTCTTTATAAATTGCGGCACTGTCCCTGCGTTGCTTTACCTGCTTTTGTAACAATTTTATTTCTTCCTCTTCGGTCAAATCTGCTTTGGAACCCGTTTCGGTCTGTGCCAAAAGCAGGGCAGATTTTACGGAACGCAAAGCTTCCAAAGACTGGGTGTCCTTAGATTTCATTGCGGTTTTCATTGCATCCATTATCTTTTCCTGTAAGCTCATTCCATTGTTTTTAATAGCGTACGAAGATACTTAATTCAACCGAAATTCGAAATAGTATTATTAGTTTTATAAATGAATAGATTTTACAAAAAAGGCCCAAACTCAATTAAGAAATTCGGGCCCCTGCTTTAAGTGAAAAAAATATCACTTAGTCAACATTATCGTGTAAATATGAATTGTTCTTACGCAATTCAATTTCATCATCTTCTGTATTTACAGATGTTCTAGAAATGTTAGGTTCGCTTTTTGTTTCGTTAAGATCAATGCCCATACGTTTATAAGCAGGTTGCTTTTCAATCTCATCGATACGGGAAGGACTGTTTTTGAATTTATAATTAAACTCCTTCATTTTTCTTTTACGTTCTTCAGTACGGTCGCTCAATATTTTTGAAATCGGTGAATTTAATGGATCTTCTTCACCTTGGGTTTCCACTTCTTTTGAATTGGGTTCCGCAACCGTTCGTTTTTCGAAAATAATTTCTTCCTCTTCTATTTCTTCGGCAACCAATTTTGCAGGCTTGGCATTATTTAATTGATTTTCTACTTCTTGGTAGTCATCCAAGCTATAACGCTTTATTCCTTCACCAGATACTTCGGTAACCGGGATAACCTCAATGTGATCCTGAACTTCTATCTCGCCCAGATCAAAGAAAACAGTTTCCTCCTTTTTTTCCTTTTCAGAAGATTTTTTTGAAGCTGAGTTTATAGGAAGATCAAACATCAACATCTGCTCATCACTTTCTTCGGAAGAAGGTGTAACAGTTTCAGAATCCTTTTCGGTTTCCTTCTTTGGAGCTTCAAGAATCACAAATTCGTTAACGTTAATTTTATTGACTTCCACTTGATTGAATTCCTCTATATTCTTTGCTTCCACTTCTTCATAAGAAACATTAAGGTTCTTCAACAATTCCGAAGTTTTAATGTAGCCTTCAAATGGCAGTTTCTCTTCCACTTCTGCAGTATCAAAAAGTGTGTGTTTTACCACTGGAGCTTCGGCTCTAGGTTTTGTGCTTAAAGGTTGCTCTGGCAATCGTACTGGGCTAGCTGTTGCCTTTGGTGTAAGACTCTGTTCTGCTCTTTGTTCATCCTCAAGTGTGTGGATTATTTTTTTTGTTTCAGTATTTACTATTTCGTTTTGCTGTTCCACATTGAAACCCGTTGCAATAACAGTGATTGAAATAGAACCCTCAAGACTTTCTTCTTCACCCACACCCATAATGATATTCGCGCTGTGGCCAGCTTCATCCTGGATGTGATCACTGATTTCGCCAATTTCATCTATGGTGATTTCATCAGAACCAGAAACGATAAGCAGCAATACGTTTTTGGCGCCTTTTATTTTATTATCATTCAATAAAGGAGAATCCAATGCTTTGCCAATAGCTTCTTTGGCTCTATTGGCGCCAGAAGCAGTGGCGCTCCCCATTATGGCCGTACCACTATTGGCAAGTACGGTTTTTGCATCACGAAGGTCAATGTTTTGCGTGTAGTGATGTGTAATAACTTCGGCAATACCACGAGCAGCGGTGGCCAAAACCTCATCAGCTTTTGAAAAACCTGCCTTAAAACCAAGGTTTCCATATACCTCTCGCAGTTTATTATTGTTTATTACTACTAAGGAATCCACATTTTGGCGCAGTTTTTCAACCCCAATTTGAGCTTGGTCGTTTCGAGTTTTTCCTTCAAACTGGAATGGAATGGTTACAATTCCAACCGTCAGGATATCCATATCTTTGGCCATTTTTGCAATAATTGGCGCTGCACCAGTTCCGGTACCACCGCCCATTCCGGCAGTGATGAAAATCATTTTGGTATTGGTGGTGAGCATACTGCGGATTTCTTCCATGCTTTCCACGGCAGACTGTTCACCAACTTTAGGGTTAGCACCGGCTCCCAGACCTTCGGTGAGCGAAACCCCCAATTGGATCTTAATAGGCACAGGGCTATTTTCCAAGGCTTGGGCATCTGTGTTGCATATTACAAAGTCAACTCCCTTTATGCCCTGGCTGAACATATGGTTAATGGCGTTACTTCCCCCGCCCCCTACACCAATAACCTTTATCACATTGGATTGGTTTTTTGGAAGGTCGAAAGAAATGTTGTCAAATTCTGTTTTGCTGCTCATATTTTTTTTATTTGTGGTCCTTTCTTTTTCTATTTGTCATTATTCGGCATTGTCCAAAAATTCCTTGAACTTCTCTGCCCATTTATCAAAAAACCGCTTTGAGGTTTTTTGTTCCTTTTCTTTATTTTTTTCTTCTTTAGTTTCTTCTTTAATTTCGGTTTCGTCAGCTTTTTTTTCAGTTTCTTCCGAAGCAACTTCATGTGAAAAACGCTTCATCAATGAAGATTTTTCCTTGCTTTCTAAACTATTCAGCACCAAACCTACAGCCGTTGCATACATAGGACTGGTGGTTTCGGCGTCACTATCACCGGCCAAATGCTCATTAGGATAGCCAATGCGCGTGTCCATTCCCGTGATATATTCTACCAATTGTTTTATATGCTGAAGCTGAGCGCCACCACCAGTGAGCACAATGCCCGCAATAAGCTTCTTTTTAGGATCCTCATGGCCGTAATTTTTTATTTCCATATATACCTGCTCGATAATCTCGATAACACGGGCATGGATTATTTTTGAAAGATTTTTTAAGCTAATTTCCTTTGGTTCTCTTCCACGAAGTCCGGGAATAGAAACAATCTCGTTATCCTTGTTTTCTCCGGGCCAAGCGGAGCCAAATTTTATTTTCAGAAGTTCAGCCTGTTTTTCGATTATGGAACAGCCTTCTTTTATGTCTTCGGTGATAACATTTCCTCCAAAAGGAATTACGGCTGTATGACGAATGATGCCGTCTTTAAAAATTGCCAAATCTGTCGTTCCACCTCCTATATCAATCAGAGCTACACCAGCTTCTTTTTCTTCTTGGCTTAAAACTGCTTTTGCCGAAGCCAAGGGTTCCAATGTGATCGCTGAAAGTTCAAGACCAGCACTTTTAATGCATCTCCCTACATTTCTGATGGAAGAAACCTGCCCAACTACTACGTGAAAATTAGCTTCCAATCGTGCGCCATACATTCCAATAGGCTCTTTTATTTCGGCTTGCCCATCAACTTTAAAGTCTTGGGGAAGTACATGCAAAATTTCTTCTCCGGGAAGCATTACCAGCTTATGCACCTGGTTGCAAAGACGGTCTATATCCTCTTCTTTTATAACATCTTCACCATTGGGACGGGTGATGTAATCACTATGCTGAAGACTACGTATGTGTTGACCTGCTATGCCTACAACAACTTCCTTAATTTTCATTCCTGAAGAAGTTTCGGCATCCTGAACCGCTTGCTGAATGGACTGAATGGTTTGGGTAATGTTGTTTACCACGCCACGGTGCACGCCAAGGCTCTTTGCCTTTCCTATTCCCAATACCTCCATTTTGCCGTAATCGTTCTTTCTACCAATCATAGCAACTATCTTGGTAGTTCCAATATCCAATCCTACAGCAATATTATCATTTTCCATGGCCTTACTTTTTTGTGGCAATTACCTGACTTTCGAACTTCAGATTTACCATATTGTACCCATACAGTGTACTGTCCTGTTTTGTTTTTTTATAAAATGCTTTAAAGTTTTGAAACTTTTTCTCAATGTTTTCCGGTTTACCAAAAAGCACTTTAAAGTTTGCTTTTCTAAGCTCCAATTCTATCTCGCCGTTCGTTTTTCTGTTTAAACCCACCACGCTTCGTCTCATAAATTCATCGTCATTGATTTTTAGCAGCAATTGGGTAACTTCAGCAAAATTATTTTTTGAAATTCCCGTAATTAATGGCACCCTTGCCGAGTAAACATCAGATAACGGCATCTTTTTTCCGTCAGCGTCTAAATAATAATCCGGCGAAGCGGACACCCTGCCTATTGGTTTGCGTTGTTCAATCTTTGCCCCCAGCGTACCGTCAACAGATACATAGACCTGAGCATCACGAACCATAGGATTTTCCTGCAGTCTCTGCTCCATCTTCTTCAAAACTAAAGTTTCTTTGCCTATGCTCGTAACCTTGGCTTGATTTTGTATCAACAATTTATTAACTGTATTGTATGTTATAAATGGACTGTTTTCATCTACAAATTCTACGTCCAGTTTAGTCAATTTTCTGGCGTCATTTCGCTTTTTTGTAAAGCTGAAAAGAAACGCCATAATGCCAAGCAAAATGATAAATTTGATGATTTCAATACTACGTTTCATTTTTCAGGATTTTGGTTAACTTATTCACTTCAGCGCCTATATCTCCAGCACCCACGAGCAATTTTATTCTGCATTTTGACTTCAGCAGCACTTCGGGAAGGGCAGATTTAAAAACCAAACGTTTATTTTCTGCAACAACTTGTTTTAAAAGCCATTCAGAGGTTATTCCTTCAATAGGTTCTTCCCTCGCAGGATAAATGTCTAGCAGCACCACTTCATCAAATTGTGATAGACTTTTTGCAAAACCTTCTGCAAAATCACGTGTTCTGCTGTAAAGATGTGGCTGGAAAACAATCTGTTTGTGATCGTTGGGGTACATTTCATCAACAGCTTGATACAGTGCATCAATTTCTGTGGGATGATGTGCATAGTCATCAATCAAAACCAATGCGCCGGTTTTAATTTTATATGAAAAGCGACGTTTTACCCCTTTAAAAGATGCCAATGCTTTGGACAGACGATCGGTTGGGGAGCCTGCTAAAATCGCCATGCCCAAAGCCATGATGGCATTTGTAAGATTGTGGTGCCCAGGAAGATGGAATGTTAAATTTTCCAAAGTTTCGTTTGGGGTTTTTAAGTTAAAAATGTATGCCCCGTTCTCTATTTTTATGTCTTGCGCTTCGTAATCTGCGGATTCTCCCACAGCAACCGTCATCCCGTCCAATGGAAGGTTCTTTTTTATGAAAACGTTTTCTTCTTTCTCAACCAATTTTGAAAAAGCTCTAAACGCAGTTTCTATTTCGGCAGCATCCCCATAAATATCCAAATGATCCGCGTCCATTGAAGTTACGCAGGCAATATCTGGACGAAGCTGCAGGAAGGAACGGTCAAATTCATCTGCTTCCACGACCGTTATTTCACTACCCTTGTAAATAAAATTTGAGTTGTAGTTTTCCGCAATTCCGCCCAAAAAAGCGGTGACGGGCATATCACATTCCGTCAATAAATGTCCTAAAATTGCCGAAGTCGTTGTTTTTCCGTGCGTACCGGCAACTGCCAAACAAAGTGTGTTTTTTGAGACTTCACCTAAAAGTTGGGCGCGTTTAAGGATTGTAAATTCTTCGGAAAAGAAATAATTTAAAATTTTATTCCCCTTTGGAATGGCGGGCGTATAAACAATCAAAACGTTTTCCTTGGAAAGCACTCCACTTTGAATCTCAGAAATTTCATCAATAAATGTTACTGGAATGCCTTCGGCAACCAATTCATCCGTTAAATCGGTCGATGTTTTGTCGTAACCAAAAACATTCTTTCCCTGCATTTTAAAGTAACGCGCAAGCGCACTCATCCCAATGCCGCCGATGCCTACGAAGTAAAAGGTTTGTATTTGATTTAAATCTTTCAATTTTAAGCTTTCAATAATTTTTCAATCTCTTCAACTATATCTTTTGTGGCGTTTGGTTTTGCCAGTTTTTTTATGTTTTCAGAAAGGGTTTTCTGCTTTTCTTCGGAAACCAACAATGCGGAAAATTCCTTTTCAAATTTGGCATCCAGCTCACTTTCCTTTATCAATAACGCAGCATTTTTTTCTGAGATTGCCAACGCATTTTTGGTCTGGTGGTCTTCGGCCACATTGGGCGAAGGAATAAAAATTACCGGTTTGCCCACCAAACACAGTTCCGAAACCGATAGTGCGCCCGCCCGCGAAATAATGAAATCTGCTGTCGCATAGGCCAAATCCATCCGGTTTAAGAAGGTATGTACCTGCACACTTGCCGAGCCTTTGTCTTTATATGCTTCTTCGTAATATTTTCCGCACTGCCAGATTACTTGTAGATTTTGTTTTTCGAAAAAAGGAAGTGACTTTTCTATCAATTGGTTTATTCTTTTTGCACCCAAACTTCCGCCCAACACCAACAAAGTTTTCTTTTCCTTTTTTAAATTGAAGAAAGTCCTGGCTTCTTCTTTTTTTGAAGAAATATCAAGCAAATCCTGTCGCACGGGATTGCCAGTTATCTTTACTTTTTCCGCAGGAAAGAATTTTTCCATCCTTTCATACGCCACACAAATTTTCTGTACTTTCCCACCCAACCACTTATTTGTGATTCCCGCATGGCTGTTCTGCTCTTGAATTAAACAGGGAATACCTTTCAAAGCGGCCATTCGCAACAAGGGAGCACTTGCATAACCTCCCGTACCGATTGCAACATCTGGCTTAAACTTTTTAAGAATTTTAAGCGATTTGCCAAGACTGGAAACAAGTTTCAACGGAAATGCTAAATTCTGCAACGACAAATTGCGTTGAAGTCCCGAGATCCAAAGCCCTTTTATTTTATAGCCTGCCTGTGGCACTTTTTCCATTTCCATTCTATCCTTAGCGCCAACGAATAAAAATTCAGCATCGGGAAAACGGGTTTTTAACTCGTTCGCAATGGCAACCGCAGGGTAAATGTGACCTCCGGTTCCGCCTCCTGATATGATGAATTTATATTTCAAATTGTTTCGCTTAAAATATCCAATGGGTTTTCTTCTGTTTCTTCTTTTGCAACCACTTCACGTTTTGCACTTACACTTAAAATCATGCCAAGTGCGAGACATGTCATCCAAATTGACGTTCCTCCACTACTTATCAATGGTAAGTTTTGGCCCGTTACGGGGAATAATTCTACGGCTACGGCCATATTTATCATTGCACGAAAAACAATAGGCAAACCAACGCCGATGACAAGTAATTTTCCAAAAACAGAAGTGGATTTGTGTGCTACCACGACAATTCTAAAAAGAAGAAACAAATACAGCACCATTAAAAACATTCCGCCCAAAAGGCCAAATTCTTCAACGATTATTGCATAAATAAAATCTGAGGATGACTGCGGCAAAAAGTTTTTCTGAACACTTTTGCCCGGTCCCAAACCTGCCACACCGCCTGAAGCAATTGCTATTTTTGCTTTTTCTATTTGGTAATCGGCTTCGGTGTCTGTGTCATCACTAAAATTTTCAACTCGACTTATCCAAGTATCCACACGGTTTGGGAAAACACCTGGAAATGCTTTTGCGGTAAGCACGAAAAGCGTGAGGAAGATTATTCCCGCACCTAGTATTATCCCTAAATACTTCAACGGATACCCGCCTACGAAAACGAGCATTACAATCATTGAAAAAAAGATTGCAGTGGTAGAAAAGTTAGCAGGAAGTATTAATGCAAGCACTATAAATACAGGCACCCATAGCGGTAGTATTGTTTCTTTAAAAGTTACCGTTTTTCCTTTTATGCGCGAAAGATAACGCGCCACATAAGTCATCAAAACCACTCCAGCCAGTGTTGAAGTCTGAAATGTTATACCCACAAACGGCAAGCGTATCCACCTACTTGCGTTTGCACCGTCAATCGTGGTTCCTTCCGCCATTGTGATAATCAACAGCAGGATAATAACGGGCATGGCGATAATGGAAAGCCCCCGGAAATAGTGATAAGGTATTTTGTGAACGCCATACAGAATTCCAAAGCCCAATACAAGGTGTGAAAAATGGCGCAGTAAATATGGCAGCGTGCTTCCATCTCCATACAAATAGGCAAGGTTGCTACTGGAGCTATATACCGGCAAAAAGGAAAATAACGCCAAAAGGCCTACAATTCCCCAGATTGCTTTATCACCCTGTATGTAATTGAAAATGTTTTTCACTTGATATGTTTCTGGTTTCTAAAATTTCGTATTTCAGTTTTCGTATTTTGTTTTTTACAAATTTCTAACTGCTTCCTTAAATTGTCTGCCGCGGTCTTCGTAATTTTCAAATAGATCAAAACTCGCACAAGCCGGCGATAGCAAAACAGTGTTATTCCTTTCTGCCAACTTGTACGCAATTTGCACCGCCATAGTCATTGAATCCGTTTCCACGATAGTATCCACAATATTTCCAAAGGCTGTGATTAATTTTTCATTGTCTACCCCCAAGCAGATTATTGCCTTTACTTTTTCGTTTACCAACGGCAACAACTCACTGTAATCATTCCCTTTATCCACACCGCCAACAATCCACACGGTTGGGTTTTCCATACTGTCCAGCGCAAAAAATGTAGCATTTACATTGGTGGCTTTGGAATCGTTGATGTACATCACATTGTTGATTTTTAAAACCTTTTCCAACCTGTGCTCCACGCCCTGAAATCCTTCCAGACTTTCACGGATTGTCTGTTTTCTGATTCTCAATAATGTGGCTACCGTTGATGCAGCCATTGCGTTCTTTACATTGTGTTCCCCTTGTATTCCGATTGTTGCGATTGGCATAGTAAATTCTGTATTATTTATTTTTATTATTATTTCGTTGTTTCTTTTAAAAGCTCCCTGGTTCAGTTCTTTTTTTACCGAAAAAGGCAGCGGTTGTGATTTTATGGAATTTTGCGAAAGCCACTTTATTATTTCAACATCATCTGCATCATAAATGAAGTAATCCTGCGAGGTTTGGTTCATCGTTACCCGAAATTTTGAAGCGATATAATTTTCATATTTATAATCATATCGGTCCAAATGGTCCGGACTCAGGTTGGTCAAAACTGCGATGTGCGGTGTAAAGGTTTCAATGCCGTCAAGCTGAAAACTGCTGAGTTCGAGTACGAAGTTTTCGTACTTTTCTTCGGAAACCTGCTCTGCGAAACTCTTTCCGATGTTTCCTCCCAACGCCACATTAAGTCCGCCGTCTTTCAGCAATTTATAGGTCAAACTTGCGGTGGTTGTTTTTCCGTTGCTACCCGTGATTCCTACAATGGTTACCTTTGTATATTTTGCGGCAAACTCAATTTCAGAAATGACCTTCACCCCCTTTTCGCGCAACTTTTTAACAATTGGCGCCTTATCGGGAATTCCCGGACTTTTCATCACAATATCTGCGGAAAGGATTTTGGCTTCGGAATGGCCTTCCTCTTCCCATTCAATTCCATTATTTATAAGAACTTGTTTGTACTTCTCTTTTATTTTTCCGAAGTCTGAAACAAACACCTCAAACCCCTTCTTTTTTCCTAAAATGGCTGTGCCTACCCCACTTTCTCCTCCTCCGAGAATTACGATTCTCGATTTACGATTTACGATTGACGATTTATGATTTGTGCCCATCTTTTCCATCTAATCTTTTTCGAATCGTTTTTATTGACGCAATTGTAATGGAAAGAAATTCGTCAGCTTCCTTATGCAATCGGTCAATTTCCTCGTGATGTGATTCGGACATTTCTTTCAATATTTCTAAGAAAAACATACTTTCATCCGCCTCCTCTTCCACAATTTTCAATTTGTTTATAAAATCCCTATCGGATTTTCCTCTACATGCCGCTCTATAATTGGCTCCTACTGAACTTGAACATCTAATTAATTGATTACAATAAGCATTATATTCTCTTGAGATAGGAAACCTCATACACAACTTTCCCACATCAACTGCAAATCGCAACATTCTCTTTTTAATTTCTTCCTTCATAATCGTAAATCCAAAATCGTATATCGTAAATAATCCTTATCTGATTTTTAAGGTGACGATTGTGATAATGGCCAGAAAAATTCCCACAATCCAAAACCGCGTCACGATCTTGCTTTCGTGAAACCCCTTTATTTGATAGTGGTGATGCAAGGGAGACATTCTGAAAATGCGCCTGCCCTCACCAAATTTTTTCTTTGTGTATTTAAACCAGCTTACTTGTAAAACCACCGAAAGGTTTTCCATCAGGAATATTCCGCAGAGAATTGGTATCAACAGTTCTTTCCGAACGGCAATTGCAATTACGGCGATGATTCCGCCAATAGTCAAACTGCCTGTATCGCCCATAAATACTTGGGCGGGATAGGTATTGTACCATAAAAACCCGATAAGCGCTCCTACGAACGCGGTGATGAAAATCGTCATCTCTCCGGTGTTTGGGATGTACATAATGTTGAGATAATCCGCAAAAATTACGTTGCCCGACACCCAAGCAAAAAGCGCAAGCGTAAGCCCAATGATGGCCGAAGTACCCGCGGCGAGGCCGTCAATTCCATCGGTGAGATTGGCTCCGTTTGAAACCGCCGTGATTATAAAAATCACAATAGGAATAAAAATGAGCCATACATAGCTTTTATAATCTTCACCGGCCCAGCTTATGAGTTTAGAATAGTTGAATTCGTTTTCCTTCACAAAAGGAATGGTGGTAAGCATTGCTTTGTCCTTTACGTAAAATGTATTTACGGACTCTTTGGCAATAACTTCTGTTACTTGAGTTTCAGTTTCAGGATTTTCGATGGTACGCTGCACAATAATGTCTGGGTGCAAATACATAGTTACGCCCACAAAAAGCCCCAAGCCTATTTGGCCTATTACCTTAAATTTTCCGGGCAATCCCTGCTTATCGTTTTTGAACTTTTTTATGTAATCATCAATAAAACCGATAGTTCCCATCCAAACAGTGGTAACAATCAAAAGAATTACGTAAATGTTTTCAAGTTTCGCAAAAAGTAAAACCGGAACCAACGTGGCGAGAATTATAATGATCCCGCCCATTGTCGGTGTTCCCGCTTTTTCGTTTTGACCTTCCAAACCAAGATCACGGATAGATTCACCTACTTGCTTTTTCTGTAGATAATTGATTATTTTTTTACCGTAAACCGTGGCGATAAAAAGCGAAAGGATAACCGCCAAAATCGCCCGGAACGTAATAAAATTGAACAGCCCCGCACCCGGCACGTCGTATGTTTTATCCAAATATTCAAAAAGATAATAAAGCATTGGCTATTTGTTTAGGGCGGTTAAAAGTTGGTTTACTATTTCAAAATCATCAAAATCGAAGCGTTCTCCATTAATTTCCTGATAAGTTTCGTGGCCTTTTCCGGCAATCAAAATGATGTCGTGTTCCTGCGCCATTTGGCAAGCGGCTTTTATGGCTTCTTTTCTATTCGTGATTGAAATGGTTTTTTTGTAGTGCTCTGCAGGGACACCAGCTTCAATTTGTTCAATAATTATTTCAGGGTTTTCGGTTCGTGGGTTATCACTTGTAAAAACCACTTTTGTGCTCAGTGAAGCAGCAATGTTACCCATCACGGGGCGCTTCTGTGCATCACGGTCTCCACCGCAACCCACCACAGTTATCACTTCTTCATTTCCTGTGCGAATACTGTTTATGGTTTCCAACACATTTTTTAATGCGTCTGGAGTATGTGCGTAATCTACAATAGCAGTGATTTTCTTTTCTGAAATTAAATATTGAAACCTTCCGCCAACACTATCCAGAGTGCTCATAATTTGAAGAGTTTCAAGTTCCTGCAATCCTAATAAATCAGCGGTCCCAAAAATTGCAAGCAAGTTATAAGCATTGAAACCGCCAATCAATTTCACCCACAATTCCTGATTGTTTATTTTCAGGAGTTGCCCGGTAAATTGGCTCTCCAAAACTTGTGCTTTATAATCTGCATAGGTTTTAAGGGCGTATGTATGCTTTTTCGCTTTTGTATTTTGAAGCATTACCACCCCATTTTTGTCATCCACATTTACTAGCGCGAAAGCAGTTTTTGGCAATTCATCAAAAAATGATTTTTTCACATCACGGTATTCCGCAAAATCCTTGTGATAATCCAAATGGTCGTGAGATAGATTTGTAAATACACCTCCTGAAAAACGCAATGCTTCTGTGCGTTTCTGATGTATGCCGTGTGAACTTACCTCCATAAAGCAAAATTCCACACCAGCTTCAACCATTTCGCGCAGATATTTATTAATTGTAAGTGAGTCAGGAGTTGTATGTGTAGCTTTATACTCAATATCCCCTACCATTATTTTTACAGTTGAAAGCAAACCAGCTTCCATTCCTGCTTTTTTGAAAAGTTGATATAATAAAGAAGAAACCGTAGTCTTTCCGTTGGTTCCGGTAATTCCAACCAGCTTTAATTCTTCTGAAGGATTGCCGTAGTAATTTGCAGCCATTATCGCTAATGCTTTATGCGAATCTGCCACTTGTACATATGTAATACCGTTAATGATATTTTCGGGCAGGGTTTCACAAATAATAACCAAAGCACCTTGGTCAGCCGCGTTTTTTATGAATTGGTGCCCATCTGAAACCGCTCCCTTTATAGCAATAAAAACATCGTTCAAGGATACTTTTCGGGAATCAAACTCCAGATTGTTTATAGCCACGGAAGTACTGCCAACTACGCTTTCGATGGTAACCTTATACAATATGTCCTTTAAAAGTATCACGATAAATTCAAGGTTATTAATTGTCCCTTTTTTAAGGTTTCGCCAGACTTTATGGATTGGCTGGCAACGGTGCCATTGCCCACAACTTGTACCCGCAGCCCGAGATTTTCCAATAAGGAAACCGCATCCATTCCCGCCATTCCAGTAACATTTGGAATCGTTTTGGATGGTTGCTGCAGTTTTGAATAATACTTCTCAAAATCTCTTTCAATGGTTGGATCTGGCTGCTCTATACTTTCAACCTTATCAATATTTCGGGATTCGGTAAATATTTTTTGGGCTATTCTTTTGAAAACTGGCCCTGAAACATCAGCGCCATAAAAACCTTTTTTGGTGCTTGGTTTGTGGATAATTACGATACAGGAATACTTGGGGTTTTCCGCAGGAAAAAATCCCGCAAATGATGAAATATAACGGCGGTTGCTTTTCCAATCGGGCATCCAATATTCTGTTTGTGCAGTTCCCGTTTTTCCGGCCATTGAAAAATCTGGGGAGTAAAGTGATTTCCCCGTACCACGTATTACCGTGTTCTTCATAATTTCCTTGATTTTACTCAAGGTCTCATCAGAACAGATTTTAGGGTTTATAACTTTGGTATCGTAAGTTGTTACTTTTTCATTCCAAGCGCGAACCTCTTTTATGAAACGCGGCTTTACCATCACGCCATTATTTGCAATAGCATTGTAAAAGTTTAAGGTTTGCAGTGGGGTAAGTCGTAGATTATAACCATAAGCCATAGATGGCAAAGCATTTTTGCTCCATTTTTTATCGCCAGGCTGCGGAATCATAGGCACACCCTCACCTTTAATGGCAACACCTGTTTTTTCGGTCAGGTGCCAGCTTTTTAAACGGTTGATGAATTTGTTGGGATTTTTGGAATAGTTATCATTTATAATTGTAGCCAAACCAATGTTTGAGGAAACTTCCAAAGCTTTTGCAGCCGAAATTTTTCCGTAGCCGCCTCGGTGGGAATCGTAGATTTTTCTTCCGTAGAAAACTTTCACACCCTTACCTGTATCGACAACAGTACTAGTATCAATAACCTTATCCTCCAAAGCCGCCATCATAGCCATTACCTTAAAAGTAGAACCCGGTTCGTGCGATTCGCCGATGGCATAATTGAGTTTTTCATAATAGGTTCCGCTGGAAGTACGCCCCAAATTTGAAACGGCTTTTATCTCGCCCGTCGCAACTTCCATTACGATTACCGTTCCGTGCTCGGCTTCGTAATATTCCAATTGTTTCAACAAAGCGTGGTGGGCAATGTCCTGCATATTCACATTGATAGTCGAAACAATATCATAGCCATCCTGCGGCTCTATTTCATTATCGTCGGAAACTGGTTTCCACTGCCCTTTGGCAATTTTTTGCTTGAGGCGATGACCTTCCTTTCCGGTCAACAAATCATTAAAAGCACCTTCAAGTCCTACGGCATAATAGCCGGGACGATCAAAAGCTTCATCACCGACGGTGCGTTGTGCAATTTTACCAATGGGATGTTCGCGAACGGTGCGCTGCTCCACAATGATTCCACCCTTGTAGGGACCTTTGCGGAAAAGCGGCAGGTTTTTCACCTTTATATAATCTGAATAACCCAGATTTTTCACAATAAGCAAATACCTATTTTTATCGGCACGCGCTTTTCTGAACATATTTTGATAATGCGAAACAGGCTTGCCAAACATCTTGCTCAACCCTTCTGAAAGCGGCTTTAAATTTTCCTTGAAATCTTCCGAAGAAACCGTTACAGCATCAAAACGAATATCATATTTTGGAACCGAAGTGGCCAAAAGGCTGCCATCATCAGCATAAACATTACCACGGTTTGCAGGAATTACGAAATTTTTTGTAGTGTTCTCCTTTGCCAATTCGCGATATTTTTCACCATCCACAAACTGAATGTTCATCAACTTCACACTAATGGCAAGCGCAAAAAGAAACATGCATCCGGCAACGACGTATAGACGGTTCAATATGTTTTTTTCTTCAAAAGGCATGTTCAGGTATCGGTTGTCAGTTATTGGTTAATGATTACACTTTTAGCATTAGCTATTTTTTATTTTCCGGTTCAATTATTCTAATTCTCTTCGGGGGTGTTGTGGATGGTTGCAAACCACGATTTTCCATAGCGGCTATAATTTTGCTTTCCATTCTTGCTTGCATCAACAGCATACGCACATCAACATATTCGCTTTTCAGTTCTTTAACCTGTGCGTTCAATTTTGAAATTTTATGAACCTTCTTGTCTGCACTGTGCGAACTGCCAATCATAATCAAAGCAAGAACAGAAAGGAAAATGATAAAGCGCCAGTTTTTTAGCGCATCGTCACTTACCAAGAATTTTCCTTTTATTATGTTGTAAAAACCCTCTTTCATATTATAACTTCTTCGCTATACGAAGCTTGGCACTTCGGGCGCGGTTATTTAGTTTTATTTCTTCCTCGGAAGGAATGATAAATTTTCCCACCGCCTTAAAAGGCACTTCAAAATGTCCAAAAGCATCCTTCTCCGGCTCCCCCTCAAACAATCCATTTCGGATATATCTTTTTACCAGCCTATCTTCCAAAGAGTGGTAGCTTATCAGGCTAAGGCGCCCACCCGGTTTTAAAACTTCGTTTGTTTGCAGCAAAAATTCTTTCAATGCTTCCAATTCCTGGTTTACTTCAATGCGAATGGCCTGATAAATCTGGGCCAAAATCTTGTTCTCTTTATGCGCTGGCAGAAACCTGCTCAACACTTTTTTTAATTGCTCGCTAGTTTTTATTTTTTCATTTTGGCGCGCTTCCACAATTACACGGGCCATTCCCGCAGCACTTCGCAATTCGCCATAATTTGAAAGCACACTTCGCAGCTGCGTTTCTTCGTATTTATTCACTACTGTGTATGCCGAAAAATTGCTGTCGCGATTCATTCGCATATCCAGATCGGCTTCAAAACGGGTAGAAAAACCTCTTTCAGCAACATCAAATTGATGCGAGGAGACCCCAAAATCGCCCAAAATCCCATCAACGGTTCGGTAGCCGTGAAATCTCAAAAATTGCTTCAGGAACCGAAAATTTTGATTTATAAGCAAAAAACGCGTATCGTCGATAGCGTTTTCCAAAGCGTCTTTGTCCTGGTCAAAAGCGATAAGTTTTCCATCGGGACCTAAGCGCTTTAAGATTTCTCGGGAGTGGCCTCCCCCACCGAAAGTAACATCCACATAAATCCCCTCTGGCTTTATGTTAAGCCCATCAACAGTTTCTTTAAGCAAAACCGGATTATGATACTCCATCACCATCATTGCTTTTGTTTCCCATTACTTCTTCGGCCAAATCGGCAAAATCGCTTGCGGCATCATCAATAGCCTGTTCGTATTTGTCTTTATCCCAAACCTCCACAATATTTATTGCGGAAGAGAATACAATCTCTTTACTGATACCCGCAAAAGAAAGCAGGTCTTTGGGAATCAACAATCTACCAGTAGCATCAAGCTCTACGGTCTTTACGCCCGCGGTAAATCTTCTTATGAAATCGTTGTTTTTTCTATTAAATCGATTCAGCTCGCCCATTTTTAGCATGAGAGCGTCCCATTCTTTCATTGGGTAAATTTCCAGACACGGCTGAAAGACAGCTCTTTTAATTACAAAGCCTTCGGGAGCTACAGTTGCCAATTGCTTTTTCAGCGGCGCAGGTACCATGACCCTTCCCTTTACGTCTGCTTTACATTCGTATGTGCCTATTAGATTGAGCATTGTGGAAATTCCCGATTTGTAATTTATAGTTTCAAATATATATAACTTTTACCACATTTTACCACATTCTACCACTTTGTTGATAAGTTTTACCACTTTGTAGATAAAGTGAAATCGATACAGTAAATAACAAAGCCTTATTTTAAATAGACCTTATGAAATAATTTTGTTTACTTTTGTCATTCTAAATTGCAGCAACCAAGCATGTCGGAAAACTTAAAGAAAGAAGGAAAATTTTCATATTTAGAAATAGGTGAAGGCACTCCAATAATCATCCTTCACGGGCTTATGGGCGGGTTGAGCAATTTTGATGGCGTTGCAGATTTCTTTCCGCCAAAAGGCTATAAAATTTTAATTCCCGAATTGCCCATTTACAAGATGACTTTGTTGCGTACCAATGTGAAAAATTTCGCAAAATATGTAGCGCAGTTTATTGACCATCTGGGTTATAAAGAAGTGATTCTTTTGGGAAATTCTCTGGGTGGGCATATTGGCCTTTTATGCACAAAAATGTATCCTGAAAAAGTGAAAGCTTTAATAATCACAGGAAGTTCTGGCCTCTATGAAAGTGCTATGGGCGAAAGCTATCCAAAACGCGGCGATTATGAATATATCCGCCAAAAAGCAGAAAATGTGTTTTATGACCCTGCCGTTGCAACCAAAGAAATTGTTGATGATGTTTATGAAACTGTAAACGATCGAAACAAATTAATACGAACTCTTGCCATTGCAAAAAGTGCCATTAGACATAATATGGCCAAGGATTTACCAAAAATGCACACTCCTACCTGCATAATTTGGGGTAAAAATGACAATGTAACCCCTCCAGAAGTCGCAATAGAATTTGATGAGCTTCTGCCAGATTCTGAATTATTTTGGATTGATAAATGTGGCCACGCCGCAATGATGGAGCATCCCGATGAGTTTAATGAACTTCTTTACGCTTGGTTGCAGAAACGAGGGTTTTAGTAGTTCCAAGTTTCAGGCTTCAAGTTTCAAGTTTCAAGTTTCAAGTTTCAAGTTTCAAGTTTCTAAAAAACGTATTCTCCCCCATAACCCTTAACTCCTAACCATTAACTCATAACTCCTAACCCTAAAGCAATGCAAATAAAATCGGCAGAATTTCTAATGAGCAACAGCGAGGTTGCAAAATGTCCCAAAGACCGTTTGCCGGAATACGCTTTTATTGGGCGCAGTAACGTTGGCAAATCTTCTTTGATCAATATGCTGATGCAGCGCAAGAGTTTGGCTAAAACTTCGGGACGGCCTGGAAAAACACAACTGATCAACCACTTTCTCGTAAATAAAAATTGGTATTTGGTAGATTTGCCGGGCTATGGGTATGCCCGTGTTTCAAAAAGCAGTAAAAAAGTTTTTCAAAAATTCATTACAAACTACTTTGAAAAGAGAGAACAAATGGTACTCGCTTTCGTTTTAGTAGATTGTCGCCACGAACCCCAACCTATTGATTTGGAATTTATGCAGTGGATGGGCGAAAGCGGAATTCCCTTCAACATAATTTTTACCAAGGCAGACAAATTGAAACCAAAAGCTTTGGAAAGAAATATTGCCGCATACACTGAAAAAATGCTCGAAGCCTGGGAAGAAATGCCTCACTATTTTGTTACTTCAGCCAGTGATTCCACAGGAAGGGAGGAAGTGTTGAATTATATTGATGAATTAAACAATTCTATTCAAACTTCTGAATTTTAAAATTCTCTAGTCCCGCTTCAGCTCTAGCTTTTCCGCAAAATAATCGCAAAAATCACGCATTGTCGCGCTCATCTTGTCATCGTTTGTTGCACGTTGAAAAGTATCGGCCATCGCGCTTAAGGTTTGATGGAAAAAAATCTTCATTTCATCTACCGGCATTTCTTTTGTCCAAAGATCTATTCTAAGCGATTCCTTGCTTTTACTGTCCCAAACCGATAGCATTACCGCTTTGGTTTCTTCGTTTGAAACACCGCCGTCCTCGGCTGTCCAATTGATAGTTTCCGGAACTTTATTTTCGTCAAGACCTACTTTTAAACTTATTTCTGAAGTATGTTTAATTGCCATTATTTCTTTGGTTTGTATTTTGAATTTGTAAATATTTCTTCAGCATCTGTTATCATCAGCCGCTGCACATCAGTATCGTTTTTTTCCATATAGGCACGGACAATTTTCCAGCCCAAATAGCGCCCTAACATTCCGGGAGATTCGTTGTCTATTTCCAAGTAAAACTTTGAAAAAGGGGCAGGAGTTATAAACCGTGCTCCCAGTTTTGGGTCTGTACTATAGAGCAATTCCTTCTCAATAAAGTAGCGCCACATATACTCCTCGTTTTCTTCGGCCCATTGATATTCCTCATCGGTATAGCCTATTTTTTGGGCATCCGTAGCATTTGGAAGCCAAAGATCTTTTAAATAGAGCTCTTTCCCAAAGTAAATAATCTGTCCCAAAAAAGTAGCTTTGCTGGGCGGTTTTATATACTGCCTTGCATAGACTTCCGCCACATCGGGACCTATTTGCGCAGGCTTCATTTCTTTGGAAATGTATTTATCAATTCCTTCGTAAAAACGGTGTTCGGCGCCCAAATAATTGTCTAAACCAATAACGAGCATACTATCTGCAAGAATAACCTTGTTGCGATAATCTACGTCTGATGTAGTAGTTACCACCAATGGGGTTGTAAATTTCGGAAAGTAATATTTTAAGTGTTGAAACAATGGAATAAGTGTCTGTTCCAATGCTTCCTCATTCGGAAAAGTTTTTGCCACTTCTTCCTCCAGCTGATTTTGCAGCGTATCGTTTAATTTTTCAATCCAAATACTATCATTGTATTGCTTTGGGAAAAACGCCGGAAATTCAGCTTTCAGCTTTGGAAGCGTTTCAGGATTAGCTGATGCAAATTCCTTATCAAAACGGATAATTTCAACATTCATAGGAATTTTTTCAATCTCTTTTTCAACTTTGCTTTCGTTATTACACGAAAAAAAGAAAATGCCCAAGAGAATCAATGCGCAATATTTCACCATAGTAAAAATGTTATTGTTGGTTAACGCCATTCCTTTTTATTAATTTTATCTTTAACCACTTTTGCGGTGCAAAGGTATTATTATAAAAGATTAAAAACACAGAAAATGCAGACTGAAAAAGTTATAAAATATATTGTAGATTGGTTAAAAACCTATGCACAAGACGCAAAAATGGATGGTTTTGTAATTGGAATAAGCGGTGGGATTGATTCTGCGGTAACCTCAGCGTTATGTGCAAAAACCGGGCTTAATTTATTATGTGTAGAAATGCCCATTCATCAGGCGTCATCTCAAGTAAGTCGGGCAATTAACCATATTATTTGGCTGAAGGAAAATTTTGCGGGAGTTGAAAAAATTGAAGTTAACCTCACTCCTGTTTTTGATTCCTTGATTGCCGCTTTGCCAAAAGTTGAAAAAGAAGAAGAACGATTTATGTCGCTCGCAAATACACGTGCCCGATTGCGGATGACGACTCTGTATTATTTTGCGGCCCTTAACAAATATCTAGTGGCAGGAACCGGCAATAAAGTAGAAGATTTTGGTGTAGGTTTTTATACAAAATACGGCGATGGAGGTGTAGATTTAAGTCCTATTGCTGATTTGATGAAGAGTGAGGTCTATGAAATTGCACGCTTTTTAGGAATAAATAAAGAAATAATTGCCGCGGCACCAACAGATGGATTATGGGGCGATGACCGAACCGACGAAGACCAACTTGGTGCAAGTTATGACGAACTGGAATGGGCAATGAAAATGGATGAAAAAGGTAAAAGCAGCCCAGATTTTTCAGGGAGGGAGAAAGTGGTTTTTGACATTTACAAAAAATTGAACAGCGCCAACCAGCATAAAATGCTCCCAATTCCTATTTGCGAAATCCCAAAAGAATTGAAATAATATTGTTATTTATCGAACAATTTAACCATTAAACGAAAGGTTTACTTTTCTTCCCTTGTATATTTTATATATCCAAAATGTAGTATTAATATTACGTGTCTAAAACTCATTTGCTCCCCAAATCTGAAGGTTTTATTCATTCTTGAATTTATAAAAACACTAAGATGAAAAAAGTTGTAATTGCAGACCACCACCCTGTAACCAGAAAAGGCGCTTCCGTTTTACTAGATAGCACCAATGAATATTTGATTGTTGGAAAAGTATCCCGCGGATCGGAACTATTAAAATGCCTCGAGAAAGAACGTCCAGATATTTTAATTTTAGAATTGAACATTCCTGAAATTAATGGTTTTCATGCACTTCGCAGCATTCGCGAAGAGTTCCCGAAAACCCGAATCGCTATCTTTTCTTCACATCCTGAAGAAATTTATGCCCTGCGCTCAGTAAAATCTGGTGCTGCGGGCTATATTCCAAAAACAATTTCTTCCGAATTATTTCTACATGCTATCAAACGTATCGCGATGGGCGGCATATTTTTGAATGATGAGTTTGCAGCCGCTTTCAACAGCCGTTCTGTAAATGACAATACTCTGGTAGGCAGGTACAAAAAACTTTCTGCAAGGGAAATTGAAGTACTCAATCTGCTATCAAATGGAAAGCGTAATAAAGATATTGCTTCGCTTTTGGAAATTAACGAAAAGACCGTAAGTACTTACAAAACAAGACTATTAAAAAAACTGAATGTTACAAGTTTGGCAGAGTTGATAAACCAAGCGCGGATGTTTCAGTTTTCTTAATTTACAAAACCCGGTTAAGTTTATTGGAAAGTACTTTTTTTAAACTTAAATAATCTACAATTTCCTGTAAACCTGATTCTTTTTCAGGGCTGTCTTCCTGTTTCATAGTTTCGGAAAGTTCGTTTATTTTTTGGGAAACCAAATGGCGGCGCAGGTTCAAGATGGTCTCACTCACCATTTGTGCAATTGTATGCTCCTTTTCTTTAACATATATTTCCTTGCGTTCCCAGTTGTGGAGCACATAGCGCTCTTCTTCCATCAAAACATGTGTAACAGCAGAAGCCATTTCTGGCTCTAGCTCATTAATGAAGGTTTCAGCCTTCGCATCAGGGTTTAGGTTAAAACGATTGACCACTTCAAAATATAGATCCTTAAATTCGGGGTTGGTAAATTCTATTTCATCTTCTTGAAGGTCTAGATAAATTTTTTCAAACACGCGCGATTTGTGAATTTCCGGCTTTAAAGTAATTTCACCTTTTTCGTCAGCCTCCAATATCAACTCCTCAAAATCTTCTTCTACGTTTCCGTATAACAACAAAAGCTCAATTATTTTTTGCTCCAGCTGAAGTTGGACATCTACCTTTTCAATCTTTTTTTCGGTAGGAATTACTTCAAAAGCTTCCTGCGGGACAATAGCTTGTTTGGCAGCATCTTTTCTGTCTTTCTGAAAAATCTGTGCAAGGGTGTTAAAAAGCACCTGTTCTGAAATGTCCATAATCCGGGAGCATTCCTTTATGTACACTTCACGTTTTATAACATCGGGAATTTTAGCGATGCTATTTACCATATCGTGAATGGTCTCAGATTTTTTTATGGGATCATTCTTTGCTTCAGAAGCGAGAAGAGAGGCTTTAAAAGTGATGAAATCCTTAGCGTTTTCCTCCAAATAAAGCGTTAATTCTTCTAAAGAATTTTTTCGCGAAAAACTATCTGGGTCCTCCCCTTCAGGAAAAGTACAAATCTTCACATTCATCCCCTGTTCCAAAATCAAATCGATACCGCGAAGGGATGCTCGCAGACCTGCCGCATCGCCATCAAAAAGGACGGTTATGTTTTTGGTAAGACGGTTTATAAGCCGTATCTGTTCCGAAGTCAAAGCCGTACCAGATGAAGAAACGACGTTGTGAATGCCTGTTTGGTAAAATTGGATAACATCTGTATAGCCTTCAACCAAATAGCAATTATCCTCTTTGGCGATGCTTTGCTTGGCATGAAAAATGCCGTAAAGCACCTTGCTTTTATGGTAAATATCGCTTTCGGGAGAGTTTAAATATTTCGCTGCTTTTTTATCTGAAGTTAAAATACGTCCTCCAAAACCCAACGTGCGTCCGCTCATGCTCAAAATGGGAAACATCACCCTTCCCTTAAAACGGTCAAACTGTTTTTCTTCCTTTACGATGGATAGACCTGTCTTTTCCAAAAACTCAAGCTTATAGCCTTTTTTTATGGCGTGGCTGGTAAAAGCATCCCAAGAATCGGGCGAATAACCTAGCGCAAACTTTTTTATGGTTTCTTCGGTAAAGCCGCGTTCCTTAAAATAGGAAAGCCCAATAGCCTTGCCTTCCTCAGTTTTGAGCAATGTATTGTGAAAATATTCTTTCGCGAATTCGCTCACCAAATAAAGGCTTTCACGCTCGTTTGCCTGCTCTTTGTCTTCGGGGGTCTGTTCGGTTTCCTCTACTTCTATTCCATACTTTTTGGCAAGGTACTTTATGGCCTCTGGGTAGGTAAAGTGTTCGTGCTCCATCAAAAAAGCCACCACGTTTCCGCCCTTTCCACTACTGAAATCTTTCCAAATTTGCTTAACCGGGCTAACCATAAAACTCGGCGAACGCTCATCTGTAAACGGGCTAAGCCCTTTAAAGTTACTTCCGGATTTCTTCAACTGCACAAAATCGCCTATCACCTCCTCTACCCGGGCGGTTTCAAAAACATTGTCTATGGTGGTTTTGGAGATCAGAATGTTGGATTTTTAAATTGTTGGACGGTTAGATTCTTGATTTGTAAAAATAGTGATATTACGAAAAGAAACCTGCACGAATTATAAAAATCCATACAGGTTTATAAACAACGAATAATAAAGGATGGCTGTGGCTAATCCATGTCAAAACGGAGCCCAAGAGATACGTTACGCTGATCTACGGGATTATTCTTGAAAATTGTATTAAGGTCATACTTAGCATACAATGCCACTCCATGCCAACCTATATAACCGCTAAGGCCATAAATGAAATTGTTTGTATTATAGTTGGCTTTTAGTTTAAGTTTTCTGTCTTCCCCTTCTTCTTCAAATTTTAGTTTTTGACGTGTGCTAAGATTGATACCTGCATAACCGCCAAGGCCAATTTTAATCTTGTTTTCGGTTGAATAACGAAAATAATCATCGTGTTCTATCTTTTTAGATGGGCCAAATTCAAAGTGGAGGGGTACCACAAGGTTGTCCATCCTAAATTTAGATTTTTCAAGATCTAAGGTATATTCTTGCAGCTCGGTCTGCTCGCCTATGTCTACATAATAACGATTATCAGTAGGTTTTAAACCATTAAATTGAAAAGATAGACCATACTTAATGCGTACCCAATTGGTGTTTTTAAAAACGCGGGTCTTCCATGCCCAACCGAGTTCGGCAAACCGACTTCCGGCAACTTTGAAGTCTGAGTCCTGCAAGGACTCACCTTCCGTAATTGCATTATTGAGTCCAAAAGCAAAGACAAGGTCCGAGGTGGTTCTTCGGTCATATTTACGCTTTTTATTTTTGGGGCCAATGTAGAGCACATTATCATTCTCACTGTCTTTGCCAGAGGAACCGAAGCGCAGAATAATTTGGCCATCTTCGTCTTCGTCTATGTTTCCGTTTCGTTGTAATAGCGCGACTTTATTGTCTATAATTGCCAAACGGTTCTCAATATTTAAAGCGTGCTTTTCAGCGACTTCCTGTTTGAGGATTTCGGCTTCAGCCTCGGTAATGTTTCCGCTTTCAAAACGCTTGTTTATATTTTCAACACTGAATTTCAACGCATCCTTTTCCTCTTGAATGATTTGTTCTTTTAAGGAATTAAGACGCTCAACGGCGGTTTTTGTATCGTGATCGTTTTCTTGAGCCTGTGTATAAAACCCTGCAAGTAGCCAAAGGGCGAAGGCGGTGCTAAATGTAATTAATTTCATAACTGTTCGATTTGATTAATGATGATGAATGTTTATTGTTTATTGAAATTTGAGCATTGAATATTGAATATTGCTAGTCGTTCCGTTCCGAAACCGCGGTTCTGATTTTATTAAAACCTTCGCCGAGGGCATCAAAAACCTTATCGCGGAAACTTTTTTCCAGCTCCCACTCTACGTCCTCCAGCAAAGCGGTGGCATCTACCTTTGGACTGCTGAGAATTCGCTGGGTCTGTATATCATGGCGGGCGTTATTCAGCAGTGCTTCCACTTCGGTAGCGGTGACTTCGGTATTGTTTTGCTGAAGTCTTTTTACTGAAGCAACAACTTCATCAACTTTAGTGTTGAAAATTCTGTCTTCTTCAGAAGGAACGGGTTTCTCTACTTTAAGAGGTTGTTTCACTTGAGCTTGTGTGGCAATGGCCTCGGTCTTTTCGATCTTTTCGTCAATGGCAGATTTTTTTGAGGCATTGGGCTCCGTAAGTAATTGCGACTTATTTGAACGTGGTGTTTGTTTCTTTACGGATCGCTTTTCAGAAGTACTCTTCTCTTTAAATTTTTCTTCCGAAGCGATCTCTTCCTTATTTATAATTGGCGGAACGATTTCGGCTTTCTCTTCAACTTTGGTCTGTTCTATGTTCTCGTTTACTATTGGGGTGTTTACTTCCGAAGTATTTCTGCTAAAGAAAATTGAAGCTACGATTAGCAGTCCTCCAAAACTTGCGGCAGCGTAATACCAAAAATGATTTTTCTTTCTGGGCTGTTCAGCATCCAATTTTGCTTCCAGTTTTTTCCACGCGTCAGCAGAAGGTTTCAGTTCCCTCGCCTCCAGTTTTTCGCGGATGTTATCTTCCAGTTTATAGGGTGCCATAGCTTAAATTGTTTTGTTGTTTTACAATATTCTGAAGCATTTTGCGTGCTTTGAACAGTTGCGTTTTTGATGTGTTCTCACTAATCTGCAACAATTCGGCAATTTCACCGTGCTTATAACCTTCTACGGCGTAAAGCACAAAAACAGTTTTATAACCGTCGGGCAGACTATCTATCATTTTTTGAATTTCTGTCGCTTCCAGTGTGGTTTCAATAAAGGTGGCATGTTCTGCCGTATTTTCAATCTCTGCTTCTGAAATGAAATGCAACTTTTTATCTTTCCGAAGTTGGGAGATACTTTCGTTCACCATAATTCTACGTATCCATCCTTCAAAACTGCCTTCGTTTTTAAAATCATTCAAATGCGTGAACATTTTGAAAAAACCCGAAAGCATTACCTCTTCGGCTAAATCATTACTTTTTAAATATTGCCTGCACACACCCAGCATTTTTGGCGCAAACATTTCAAACAATTGATGCTGCGCACGGCGATCACCTTTGGACGCTTTGTCAATTAATTTGGAATAGTTTTTATGTAAGGGTATAATTTTCAAAATACGCTTTGCTGTTTAAGGCTTCTATTTTAATAGACGCAGGTTTTTGAATAATGGTTGTCTCAAGGTAAAAAAAGATTATTGCAACACGTCATGCATACTATTCACATACTATTTTCTATAGAATCAAACACTAGGTTCACCCGTATTAATGCCTACCCAAAGCCATAGATAAAGTATGAATAGAGTATGAATAGAGTATGAATAGAGTATGAAACACTCATACTAAAATCATTCTGCATTTTGGATAATACAAATTTTAACAAATGAACTTTTGAAAGATTTATTTCTTTCTGTCAATTACGTAATTCACCATTAACTCCAGTGATTCTTTGTAGGGAGAGGGGGGATATGTTTCAAGAAGTTGCAGTGCCTGTTTTTGATACTCCTTCATTTTTGAAACCGCATAATCAAGTCCGCCGTTATCTTTTACAAAGGCGATAACCTCCTTAACGCGCTGCTTGTCTTTATTATGGTTTTTAACCGAATTGATAAGCCATTTTTTTTCTTCGGAAGACGAATTATTTAACGCATAAATTAAAGGTAGTGTCATTTTCTGCTCCTTAATATCAATACCTGTAGGCTTACCAATACGCTCGTTGCCATAATCAAAGAGGTCGTCCTTAATTTGAAAGGCTGTTCCTATAAGCTCGCCAAACTTGCGCATTTTTTCTACTTCTTGATCCGGAGCCATTACAGATCGGGCACCCATTGCACAGCAAGCCGCAATTAAGGTGGCCGTTTTTTGGCGGATAATTTCAAAATAAATTTCTTCGGTAATGTCGAGCCTTCTGGCTTTTTCAATTTGTAGCAATTCGCCTTCGCTCATCTCACGCACGGCTACAGAGATTATTTTTAGCAAGTCGAAATCATCGTTGTCAATGGAAAGCAGCAATCCCTTTGAAAGCAAATAGTCACCAACCAGGACTGCTATTTTGTTTTTCCAAAGTGCGTTTATGGAGAAGAATCCACGACGTCGGTTACTGTCATCCACCACATCATCGTGCACCAAGGTGGCAGTATGGATAAGCTCGATAACAGATGCCCCGCGATAGGTACGTTCGTTTACTTGGCCATTGCCGGTCATTTTCGCAATCAAAAAAACGAACATGGGACGCATCTGTTTTCCCTTTCGGTTTACCACGTAATGCGTAATTCTGTTTAGCAGGGAAACTTTGGAGGTCATAGAAGCGGAGAACTTTTTTTCAAAAAGCTCCATCTCGGTTTCAATGGGAAGTTTGATGCGCGAAACTATCTTCATAAAGGTTCAAAGATAGTCAAATTTGAATGATGGATTTGGAGGTACTATTTTATAAAATCTACCAAAATTAGTTGCTGAAAATTTTCCTTAACAAAATTTTAGCAGTCTGGATTAATTTCCAAAAAGTAAAAAGCGCAATCAATTATAGGCTTTGCACAGAAATCTTTAAAAAGCTTGTTAATAATTGTGGAGAATACAATATAACCTGTAAACCTTATCAGAATATTCAAAAATGCGTTAAACTCTTGGGATGTACAGTAAAACAGAAGGTCAAAAGTTAACTTTGGAACAATAAATTTTAACTCCTTAATTAATATTAAAATGAAAAAAATTACATTATTGGCCGCATTATTTGCTGGCTTTGCTATGAATGCACAGACGACTATTTTTGAAGATGATTTTGAATCTTATGATGATTTCATTATTGAAAATGTTGGAGATTGGACTTTAGTAGATCTTGACCTTTTACCAACTTACGGCTTTACAGGTGTTACTTTTGACAATTCCGGGTACACTGGAGCTTTTATTGTTTTCAATTCAACTACAACAAATCCTCCGTTAGATCCAACAGCTGATTCTGACTGGACTGCATACAGTGGAGCAAAAGCAATGACATCTTTTGCTGCTGTACCAGACGGAACAACTAACTCAAACAATGATTGGCTTATTTCTCCACAAATAACTCTTGGAGCAGATGGAAATATGTTATCATTTTGGGCTAAAGCAGCAGACGCTACTTATTCTCAAGAAAATTTTAGAGTTTTAGTTTCTACTGTTGATACAGACCCAAATAACTTTTCAGAGCTTGAAGGTGGTTTAGTTCCTCAAGCAATTGATTGGGAAGAATTCACTTTCGATCTTGATGCTTATGCTGGACAGGATGTGTATATCGCAATTAACCATGTAGCTTCTGACCAATTTGGTTTCCAAGTTGATGATTTTAAAGTTACAGCTGATGTTTTGAGTGTGAACGATGAAGCTTTCCAAGGTTTCAAACACTTCGTTGCTAACGGTCAATTAAACCTTTCTGCAAACACTGCTATGGAGCGTGTTGCCCTTTACAATATGTTGGGCCAAGAAGTAGTTTCTCAAAAACTAGCTAGCAATAATGAAACTGTAAACATTGCTGGACTTCAGTCTGGTGTTTACATTGCTACCGTTTCTATTGAAGGAGCAAGCAAAACTTTCAGAATTGTAAAAAACTAATTTAGGTTTTATTCTGAATTGAAAAGAGCGGCAAAAGCCGCTCTTTTTTATTGCTTGTTTGCCAACTGCCCGCAGGCAGCGTCAATGTCTTTACCGCGACTTCGGCGGACCGTTACCGGAATCCTGTCGTGCTCCAAAGCCTGTATGTAATCATCAATCACGATGGAAGAAGCTTGTTGAAAATGGCCGTCGTCTATTGGGTTGTATTCAATGATATTTACTTTGCAGGGAACGTACTTACAAAAGGTTACCAAAGCTTCAATATCGGCCCACTTATCGTTTATATCTTTCCAAACGATGTATTCGTAAGTAATTTTGCGTTTGGTTTTATTGTACCAGTATTCTAATGATTCTCGCAGATCTGGCAGTGTAAAATTCTTCGCAAAAGGCATTATCTGCTCCCGCGTTTCTTGAATGGCGGAGTGCAATGATACAGCAAGATTGAATTTCACCTCATCGTCGGCAAGCTTTTTAATCATTTTTGGCACCCCAGACGTAGATACGGTGATGCGTTTTGGGGACATTCCCAAACCGTCATCTGAGGTAATCTTTTCAATAGACTCCAAAACATTTTTATAATTCATGAGCGGTTCGCCCATTCCCATAAAAACAATATTTGAGAGCGGTTTGTCGTGATATAAGCGGCTTTCTTTATCAATTGCCACCACTTGGTCGTAAATTTCGTCGGGGTTTAGATTGCGCATTCGTTTCAACTTTGCGGTAGCGCAGAACGTACAATCCAAACTACAGCCCACTTGCGAGGAAACGCAGGCCGTGGTTCTTTTTTTTGTAGGAATTAAAACCGATTCAACTACCAAGTCGTCATGAAGTTTTACGGCATTTTTTATGGTGCCGTCATTGCTTTTTTGAAGATGGTCCACCTTTATGTGGTTGATAACGAAGTTTTCATCCAAGTGTTTACGGGTCTCTTTGGAAATATTGGTCATATCATCAAAACTGTGAATTCCCTTACTCCATAACCATTCATATACCTGTGTTCCCCGGAAAGCTTTGTCGCCAATGCTCTCGAAAAAACTTCGCAGTTCTTCTTTTGAAAGTGCCCGTATATCTTTTTTTTCTGAAACCATCGTGCAAAATTACTGTATTTTAAAGAAAAAAGCCTCTTTTCCTTTTCAGAATAGAGGCTTAATCCACTTAATAGAACTATGGTTTATTTATTTATAATTACTTTTTTGGTTATAGAGTCTTTGCTGTCCTCATCAATCAAATGAAGAAAATATACACCATCCGCTAGATTAGAAACATTGATAGTGTTCATAGTATTGGACAATGAACCTGAATGGATACGCCGCCCCACAACGTTTAAAAACTGAAATGACAGGTGCGGGTATCTATTATTCATAACTGTAATAGTTGAACTTGCAGGATTCGGGTAGATTTTAAGATCTCCCGTAATTTCAAAATCTGGAATGTTCAATAGATTTTGAAGTGTTTCCACTGTGGTGTGCCCAGAATTGGTAGGGTCTAGCCATTCCTTAAGTCGGGTTTGTTGTGTTGTCCCATAATTCCAGGAAATACCGAACCTCCCGTAAATATCGTAATCTCCATTGTTTTCCAAACCGTTGCAGGCAGATTGCCCCGCGTAAAGCTGCCCAATTATTCTTCCGTTTTCGTCAAAAAGTGGCGAACCCGATGAGCCGCTCTCTGTAGTTCCTATTTCCCAACCATTTCCACTTCCGTGGTTACCGCCACCAATTAACCAAACTTGCGTGCCATTGGCATCTATTTTTTCGGCACCGGAATCATCACGGCAAATTTTCATAATATCTCCATTAGGGTGATGGATACCAACCTCAAACAATGGTTCATTATCTGAATTATCCCAACCTGCAAAAGCAACATCCCACGATTCTGGTATTTTGTCAAAAAGCTCCACAAGCGCAAAATCACTTTTGGCATTGTTTGCCCTCAATTCTGCCCCGCTGATGGTGAAATTTGTTTGCAAATCGCCGCTTTCATCTCCGGTTCCACATACTGGAGTGGGACTTACCCAATTAAACCGAATGGACCAAAGCGAAGGATTGCTGTTTTGAAGACAGTGGTTGGCTGTTAAAAGGTATGGGGTTTTATCATTTCTGGTATTATTAATCAAAGCAGCAGAACATAGATAACCATTTCCTAAGTTTAAAAGTGAAACTGCTTTTTTAACCAAATCTTTTTTAGTGTCAAAATCACTTCCCACTGGACAGTTTACATCGTAATTACATTCACCTGAATCGTTAAGTCCACGGTTGCCTTCAAGGAGCGCATTTACCCTACCCATTCTATATCCGTGAATTACACTATTTATCTGAAGACGCGCTACATTTTGGGTATTTGCAGGTTGGTAATATTCAATCCAAATAATATCGCCATCAACAAACCAAGTGCCTAGCTGTCCATTAACTCTATTCTGGTTATTATTATAAGTACGGGTAACATCGGTTCTCTCCTGATTGTAAAGTTGAACTTTTGAACCATGCGGCAAATAAAAATCACTGAAATTAATGCTCAGGTTTAACGCACCAGTTGACTGAATGGTGGCCTGCCATATTTTAGCCCCGTCGGGAAGTGTGGTCCACAAACCCTCGTACTCCATATTTATATTTACGGGAACCTCAATACCATACCGCCAAGGCATACTTTTATCTAAATCATTAATGCTATCTTCCTGCACAATCATTTCCAAATCTAGCGGCGGAAGACGAATAACTTCTGGTTGTTGTTGTAAATTTAGATCCCAGCTTTCAGGCAAATCATCCCCAGCACCTTGCGAGAAGGCGGCAAAAAAGAAAAGTGTAAAAATGAAGAAAAGTAATGTTTTTTTCATTCAACTTGCTGGTTAGTTTACAAAAGGAAGACTAAGGTATATTATTATTTTGACATTTGAAAACCAAATGCTTATAAAATAAAGAATCCCGATACACATCGGGATTCTTGACAATTATATTGAACTTGTTTTAGATTATTAACATAGCATCGCCATAGGTATAAAACCTATATTTTTCCTTAATGGCCTCTGCATAGGCTTCCTTAATAAAATCATGACCTGCAAATGCCGAAACCATCATCAATAAAGTAGATTTTGGGGTATGGAAATTTGTAACCATGGCATTGGCAATGCTGAAATCATAAGGTGGAAAAATAAATTTATTTGTCCATCCTTTGTATGAATTTAGTGTGTGATTTGAAGAAACAGAACTTTCCAAAGCACGCATAGCGGTAGTGCCCACGGCGCAAACACGTTTTTTCTTTTGAATACCCGCATTGATTATATTGACTGCCTGCTGGTCTATTTCCATCTCCTCAGAATCCATCTTGTGTTTTGAAAGATCTTCTACCTCAACAGAACTAAAAGTTCCCAGGCCTACGTGAAGCGTAACTTCGGCAACGTTTACTCCTTTAATCTCAAGACGCTTTAAAAGATGTTTTGAAAAATGAAGTCCAGCTGTGGGCGCCGCAACTGCTCCTTCATTTTTAGCAAAAATAGTTTGGTAGCGCTCCGCATCTTCTGGCTCTACTTCTCTTTTTATATACTTTGGAAGTGGTGTTTCACCCAATTCCGTCAATTTATTTCTAAACTCTTCATAAGACCCATCAAAAAGAAAACGCAGTGTTCTTCCGCGCGAAGTTGTATTGTCAATAACTTCTGCCACAAGGGTCTCGTCATCGCCAAAGTACAGCTTGTTTCCAATTCTTATTTTTCGGGCTGGATCTACCAAAACATCCCATAGACGGGTCTCGGGATTTAATTCCCTTAAAAGAAAAACTTCAATACGAGCTCCGGTTTTCTCCTTGTTTCCGAACAAACGCGCCGGAAAAACCTTGGTATTATTGGTTACCAAAACATCATCTTCGTCAAAATAATCAATCAGATCTTTGAACATTTTGTGTTCAATGGTTTTGTTTTTTCTATCCAATACCATCAAGCGAGCTTCGTCGCGGTTTGGCGCTGGATATTCTGCCAATAATTCTTCAGGAAGGTTAAAGTTGAAGTTTGAAAGTTTCATTCCCATAATGCGTCGTTTCTTTTAAATTTAAAATGCCCCTTTCAAGGCTTTGGTTTACAAGGGCGCAAATATACAACCTCAAAACAGGCGTTGTCAAGTAAATGACGGTTTATTATTTTTAAATGTTTGACACTGGGTGTTCGTAGCTTAAAAAATGAGGCCGAAACAGCTAATTTTTGGATTGTTCAAAAACACAATTAACACCCGCTTTTTCTATATCCTCCCAAAATTTTGGATAGGATTTTGAAACTACTCCGGCACTGTTGATCGTAATTTCTGTTTTCAGGGCAAGCGGTGCAAAGGCCATCGCCATTCTGTGATCCTGATACGTTACCACAGCAATACCTTTATTAATTTTTAAACTTTTTTCAAGATTTAAGGAATTGCTATCAATTTGGACTGAAGCGCCCAGTTTCTCCAATTCAGTTTTCAACGCCAAGAGCCTGTCAGTTTCCTTAATTTTTAAAGTATGTAGCCCCGTCAACCTGCAACTTATACCCAACCCGAAGCAACTCACTGCAATTGTTTGTGCCAAATCTGGCGTGTTTGCAAGATTGAGAAGTAATGAATCCGGCAATTCGATGGACTTTTTTGACAGTGAAATGGTTTTCTCAGAAGTATTAAAAACCGTTTCCACACCCAATGAATTATATAGCTGCGCCAAAGCGGCATCGCCTTGCAAGCTTTCCTCTGAAAAACTGCCGAGTGTAATTTGAAGATTTTCAGAAAGAGCGACCAAACTGTAAAAATATGATGCCGAGCTCCAATCAGATTCCACAATCATCTGCACGTCTTCAATACTTTCTGCGGAAGAAATTTCTATAGAATTTCCAGTGAAATTTCCAGTAACTCCAATATTTTTCAAAAGTTGAAGTGTCATTTCTATATAGGGAATAGAAGTGATTTTGCCTTCTAAAGATATTATTAGGCCCGTGGGAAGCATTGGAGCAATCAGCATTAATGCTGAAATATATTGGCTACTGAGGTCAGCTTTGATAGTCACTTCATTCTTTTGAAGATTTTTACCCTTTATCTTTAAAGGAGGGAAACCTTCGTTTTGGGCATATTCAATATCTGCGCCCAAATTTCTAAGTGCATTGACCAAAATTTCTATGGGGCGCTCCCGCATTCGCTGGCTTCCGGTGAGCAGCACATCGGCTCCTTCTTTTGCGGCGAAATAAGCGGTTAAAAAACGCATTGCGGTACCGGCATGGTGAACATCTACAGTGCCTTTTAAAACCCTTAATCCTTTTTGCAGAACAGCTGTATCATCACTGTCTGAAAGGTTTTCAATAGAAATATTTGGAAATTCTGCTTGCAGAATAAGCAATCGGTTCGATTCACTTTTAGAGCCGCAAATATTGATTTTTACATTTTCTGAAGGGAGCTCTCCTTTTTTTAGATTGGCGATCATTGTCCAGAATCATTTTGTTTGAGCTTTGCCCTAAACTTTCCGAAAGTGACAAAAAAACCATAAACAAAACCTGCCAAAAAAAGTGTGAGTATAAACATTACAGGATCTCTTTCAGTAAAATACGCAATTTCAAAACCTTCAATTGCCCATTTAATCAACGTGAACAATAGCGCGAAAGCCACCGCAAGCGAAAACACCGATTTCCAAAAACCTTTTGTATTTATAACTTTTTTGAACATTTATTTAAGTTTTTCATTACTATGGTGCCTATCGTGATCGCGTTTGGTTTTTAGTTCCAATTTTTTTTCAAAAGCCTTTTCAAGATCAACGCCGGTTTGGTTTGCAAGGCAGAGCACTACAAAAACAACGTCCGCTAGCTCTTCCCCCAAATCTTTATGTTTATCACTTTCCTTTTCGCTCTGTTCGCCATAACGGCGGGCAATAATACGCGCCACCTCACCCACTTCTTCGGTGAGTTGTGCCATGTTTGTGAGCTCGTTAAAATAGCGTACACCGTGCTGTTTTATCCACTCATCAACTGCCTCTTGTGCGTTTTTAATATCCATTATGCTTTTGAAAGTACGACTTTTTCGTTTTCTTTTGCGATTAAAAGTTCATAGAACTTTTTCAAATTTCCGTATTCTTCGGCAGCAATGAAAGATTTATTGATAGAAAGTTCAACCGAAAGTTGCAGTTTGTTTCCTATCTGCGAGATCAAGTAACGGAAACTGCCCATATCCTCCCCAAGATTAAACACGGCATTTTCGGGCAGGGATTCTACTTTATATCCTTCAGGCAAATCTATATTTACTATGTAACGATCTTTCATAGGATAGCCAAAATCCACAGGATATAAACGGGTTTCAGGCTTAAAAGGACTTTCTTTGGCCGCCAAGAAAACCAAAGGTGAAAAATATAGTTTTCCAGCAACGTCTTCAACTGCATCAACCACTTCAAAGTCATAGTCTAAAGAAACAGGTTTTCCTAAACTATTGAGGTTTTCAAAACTCAAGTTGGAAAGTTCTGCTTGGTTAGCTTCTTTTTCTACTGCTTTGCGCTGTGCATCTTCATTCAAACTTTTATACTCATTTCTATATTGAAAAGCATAATTACCGGTAAACCTGTTTTGGGCTTTACCTACAACTTTAAGATCTGGCTTTATTTCAGCATTAACCATTGCACTTTTGACAGCTGGAATTTGCGGATTTAATGAGATCCAACTTGAAGATCCATCTTTAGTAATTAAACGACCTTTCCAGTTCATTATACTGGTTCTTAAAACTCCAATTTCCGCATCTTTATTGGTTGCGTCAAGAAGCACGATGCCTTGTGGAAGCTCTACGGCGGCAATTACATAGTTAAATCCGTTACGTGTAGGGAATAGCGGCATACCATGGTTTTTGGTACTCACTAAAACTGGATTGGCATTAAGATTAGCCTTTCGCAACATGGCAATGAGCATTAAATTGATATCGGCCACATTACCAGAACCTTTTTTATAGGCTTCCCTTACACCTTCATTGGTATAATAACCTAAGTAGTTATTCCAAGTCATTTTGTTTAATAAAAACGAAAAGATCCTAACTACTTTTTCTTCGGGATTGCTTATCCCACTTAATAGATTGTTTAAATCATCTTCAAAATAATTATCTTTTGACAATTCATTTCCGAATGAATCTACTTCGTATATTCCCTTTGAAACATCTTCCCAGGTAGTTGAAAAAGTCTTTTGGGGAGAGCCCGGAAAATCTACATAACTTAATTCAAACTTGAGCCCAGTGGAATAATTATCTATATTTCCTGCGTATGCTTCTTCTTTTAAAGCCGGAACGTTGCTTAAATTTATAATGTATATATCTTCTTTAAACTTGAAATCTCTTGCACCACCTTTGCTTGTCAGATTACCATACCTATCATACTCAGTACGGGCATTTGCCAAGGCTACAGTCCTATCCCTACCATCTGTTTTAACCTTATAGGGCACCCACCCTTTTTGGTGGGTTTTAAAAACGAAATATTCCGGTGAAGCAAAATGAACATCTACATTCTCAACAGGGATGGTTTCCTGAAAGCGGAATTCGTCAATATTACTTATGAAGGGAGATTTAATACTATACTTATATTCAATCACGCAGCCTTCGCGTATGTCTGGCATAGTAAACTTTAATTTGTGAACATATTTGGTTGTTTTTTCTTCAAAAATACCTTCATTTCTAAGTTTTATCTCCTCAATTTTATCGCTGCCATCCAGATAGTAGGTATATGCTCTTAGGCCTGAAATTTCATCATTTGAACCCGAGTTGCTTTGATATAGGTCAATTTCTTTTGAAGCCCAATCAAAACCTTCCTTAGTATAAATTTTGATGCGCTCAAAAACATCAGTAACCATATAAAACCCTGAATTTGTTGAATATTCAAAATTTGTATGGACTTCCCTGTATAATATTGCAGCTTCTGCTGTTGGGTCAGTAGGATGTTCTTTTTGAATTAATTCTTCTTTGGAAACTTTTCCAAATTTATACTCTTGGGCCAATGATGAGTTAAAAAAACACACAACAGCTATTACGGTTAGTAAGATCGATTTCATGTGGGTTAAGGATTTATTGTACATTTTGCTTTAATAGAATTTTAGTTTTGTCCAATCGGGCAATGGATCGCAAAAAATCACGGAAATTTTCATATTCCGAAGGTGGATATTCGCCTTTATTTAGGATCATTTTACGATTATAGACCAAATTGTTATCTGAGGTTATATTGAAATTAATTTGATATTTTCCGAATTTGGTTTCCAAAATTGTTTCATCGGGAAGTCCATCAATATCAAAATTTTCAGGCACCTCAACAGTAACCGTATCAATATCAACATACCCATTCCCTATGTAAAGATTTTGTTTGCGGGTATCTATCCGCGGCGGAATGTATTGGTTCTGATTAAAAATATTTGCGCAAAACAGATAATCGTTACTTACTGGGTTTGCGTAGTTTGGGATATTGAGGGTCAGTTCTTCAGTAAATATTACTTCCTCCCTGTTATTATCCAGTTTTATATCTGTAAGTGAAAAACCATTTATATAATTCCACTTCTTCTTGTAATGTTGATCTATGTCTTCTTGTTTTTCTTTTGGAAGCAGGTATTTATCATCATATTGAAGCCCCTTAGAAATACTTTTTAAAGTTGCGGTTACATTTCCACTGGCATCTACCTTAACCTTGGCTATATTTTCTTGGGTGTTTTCTTCAGTTTCATAAACTTTGGTATGTGTTATTTTGCCTCCCTCGGGTGTTATTATCAATACATCCCTATCGTTGGTAAATTTACCAATGTATCCATAAGGCGTATCTTGACTGGTACATTCCAACCAAGTTATCTCATCATTATCTGGTATTCCTAAAATTACATGATTACCTTGCAAGGAAGAAAAATCTTCCATAATATCCCACTTCATTTTATCACCATATACAACGGTATAGTAAGAAGGCACGCCAACAGCATCAAGCAGCGTTTTAGTGTAATTCGTCAATGCCTTACAGTCACCATAACTAAGTTTATCCACATCGGAAGCCAGCATAGGTTTCCACCCGCCGATCCCTATTTGAATACTAATGTAACGTACTTTGTCTTGCACAAACTGATATATTTTTCGAGCTTTACCTTCATTTGTTGTTTCATTGGCAACAAGACTTTTTATACGTGCTAAAGTACCCTCAGGCAAATCACTAACACCTGAAAGTAAACTCTTGTTCATCCAACTTCCAAACTGTTGCCAATCCTTGCCTGAACCCAGAGATTCTTTCAATTTAAAATTATTGAGAGCCACATAAACATTTGGAAATATCTTACTCATTAAGGGACCATGCTCTTCATACCTTATGGCTTTTAAGTTTGATGCCGAAAAGATAAGTTCTTCCGGAGTATCAGATATTGTAATATCAAAACCATTTAGATTTTGAGGTTTATACTTGGGTTTATTTGCGGGATTATATTTAATCTTTAATACGCTTTTTTGAGCGCTTTCAGCATGTCCATTTAAAGGAAACCAAGGACTTAAAAATGCAGTATCACCCGTTTCAGTTTCACTATCAAAAACAACAATGTATGGATATGATGTAGGTGTATAATTTAAATAAAAAACACGTGAATCTGCATACATACTACTGCCCGTTCGACTCACATCCATGAAATCCTTCTTTTTAAAGTGTTCAATTTCCTTTCCAAAAGCATTGTAAATTCTAACCTCCACATTCTTGACACGTGAATTTGAATCATAATATTCATAAAGCCGTGCATCGCCATCGCCAAGTTTGTTCAATATTGCAATAACACGGTGCGTTTTTTCCTTCATTTTATTGATGTCGGTCACGTCAATTTCAACCAATTCATCAATCAATACACTATTGGAATATTCAGTTAGTTCTTTTGGAATAGATGCTATGGAATAATCCTTTTGTGAATAAATATGGGCCGTGCATATAAGAAATACAAAGCATAAAATCTTTTTCATCTGAATAGAATAATTTGCAAAAAGAAAGACGGGATACCCAATTTTTTCATTTTCAATGACTTAAAAGACATTGCTGGATATTACCTGAATTCAAATTTTTTTTTCGGCAATATATAAAAATTCTGAAAGGTTAAAAAAAAGTTAAAGAGTTTATTCTCTTTTTTTTGAGTCTATCCAAATTGTCACCGGGCCGTCATTGATTAAAGCCACCTCCATCATGGCGCCAAAACTGCCAGTTTGCACTTTTTTATTTGTTTCATTTTCAAGCTGAAACACCAATTTTTCGTAAAGTGGGATAGCCATTTCAGGCTTTGCAGCATTTATGAATGAAGGCCGATTCCCTTTTTTTGTATTTGCGTGAAGTGTGAATTGGCTAACAACCAAACAATCGCCGTTAATGTCTTGTACAGATAAATTCATCGTATCGTTTTCATCTGAGAAAATCCGTAAACGAGCAATTTTACCTGCCAACCAGTCAATGTCTTCTTGGGCATCTTCCGCTTCAATTCCCAACAAAATGAGCAATCCTTGGTTTATTTCAGAAAAAATTTCCCCTTCAATAGTTACGGATGCTTTTTTTACTCTTTGGATTAAAACGCGCATTTTGGATTGTTGGAATTTTAGCTTGTTGGACAGTTAGATTATTTGAATTTTGGTATTTGGTGCTTGAGGTTTGGAATTTTACTTCTCATAAATATCTTTTCTGAAATGATCTTCTTCGCCTTCCAAAATCTGAAGATAACTTTTATAGCGGGACCATGCTATTTCTTCGTTTTCCAAAGCTTCTTTCACAGCGCAGTTTGGCTCCTCCAGGTGCAGGCAGTTGTTGAACTTGCAGTTTTCCTTCAGTTCAAAAAACTCCGGAAAGTAATCGCCCAGTTCTTCTTTATCAATTTCAACTACTCCAAAACCTTTAATGCCCGGAGTGTCTATTATTTGTCCGCCAAAGGAAAGATCAAACATTTCAGCGAAAGTTGTGGTGTGTTGCCCTTGCAAATGTTGCTCAGAAATTTCTGAAGTTTTTAGGGCCAACCCTGGTTCTATTGCATTGATCAAAGTAGATTTTCCAACCCCGCTATGACCAGAAAACATGGTCACTTTATCCTGCATCAAGGTTTTAACTTTATCGATATTTTTTCTTGTGATTGCTGAAATCCCAATACATTCATACCCTATTTTTCGGTAAAGCGCAGCAAGAAATTTTATCTCAAGCAACTCATCTTCATTGTAAGTGTCAATTTTATTGAAAAGCAATACAGCCTTGATGTGATAAGCTTCCGCAGTTACCAAAAAACGATCGATGAAAGTAGTAAATGTTGGCGGATTGTTTAAGGTAATCAACAAAAAAGCAACATCAATATTTGCAGCAATAATGTGGGTTTGCTTGGAAAGGTTTACAGATTTTCGAATGATATAGTTTTCGCGCTCATCAATATGTGAGATTACGCCGACAGTTTCATCACCCTTTTTTTCAATTTCAAAATCTACGTGATCGCCCACAGCCACAGGATTGGTACTTTTAATACCGCCAATCCTGAATTTACCTTTTATACGGCAATCGTAAAATGTACCGTTCTCGGCTTTTACGCTGTACCAGCTTCCAGTAGATTTATAAACAAGGCCTTTCATTGCACAAAGTTGCAAAACTTTTCAATCATTAATAACCTTTTTTTGATGATTGATTGATTCTTGGTGAATTGCTTTAAAAATTTTCAGAATAAATTCCTCACTTAACTGGTTCTCTTCGCCTTCCAAAATCATTTTACCCAAAATTTCATTCCATCTTTTTGTTTGAAGAATGGCCACATTATTTTTCTTTTTTAAAGCTCCAATATTATCGGCAATCTTCATACGTTTTCCCAAAGACTCTATTAGCTGATGGTCCAAAACGTCAATCTTTGTTCGCAATGTATTCAGTTTATTTTTAAACTCAACTGCGTCGCCTTCCTGCTTTCGAATTCGCAGATCAATTGTCATTTGTTTTAAGTTTGCGGGGGTAATTTGTTGTGAAGCATCGCTCCACGCGTTGTCTGGATCAAAATGCGTTTCCACCATCAATCCGTCGTAATTCAGATCTAAAGCGGTTTGACAGAGATCAAAAATAATATCGCGACGCCCCGCAATATGCGAAGGATCCAAAATCAGAGGCAAATCCGGAAATTTATTTTGGAGGTCAATCGGTATTTGCCATTCGGGATTATTTCGATAGCGCGTCTTTTCGTATGTTGAAAATCCGCGGTGAATTACGCCCAGGTTTTTCACATCACTTTCATAAAAACGTTCCACAGCTCCGAGCCAAAGCGCCAAATCTGGATTCACTGGATTTTTAATCAACACGATTTTATCCGTTCCCTTTAAAGCATCAGCTATTTCCTGAACAATAAACGGCGAAACAGTCGTACGCGCGCCAACCCAAAGTATATCCACATCGTGTTTCAGCGCTAAATCTACGTGGTTTGCGTTTGCAACTTCGGTTGCCGTCATCAAACCCGTTTCCTCTTTCGCTTTTTGAAGCCATTTCAACCCCAAGGCACCAACGCCCTCAAAATTTCCCGGACGGGTTCTGGGTTTCCAGATTCCGGCTCGCAATACTGTTGTATCAGTTTCTTTTAATTGGTGGGCGATTTTCAGTACCTGTTCTTCCGTTTCGGCACTGCACGGACCAGCAATTACAATTGGGTGCGCCAGTTCCATTTTGTTTAACCAATTGCGAAGATTTTTATTATTTTCCATTTAAGATTGCATTTGAAAATTGAGCATGGGCGTGTGTTTCATCTTGTTTGTAAACTCCCAATATTTTTAATTCTTTCACTGTTTTTTTAAGCATTTCCATCACTTCAAAAAAGAAACTTTCATCCATAAAAACCACATCAACAAAAAAAGCATACTGCCCAGGTTTCCCAACTATTGGAAGTGATTGTATCTTGGTCAAATTTATGTTGAAAGTCGTTAAAAGGCTCAGCACATTTCCTAAACTTCCCACATTGTGCTGCAGTACAAATTTAATTGAAGCTTTGTCGGCTTGCTGATTCCTTTGCTTTTCTTTTTTGCCCAAAAGTACGAAGCGCGTATGGTTTTCCTTTATATCTTGAATATTACTATCCAAAATTTTAAGTCCGAATTTTTCAGCAACCTGTTTTCCTGCAATTGCAGCAACGCCCGTTAAGTTTTGATCTTTGATTCCTTTTGCTTCGGAGGCAGTATCTTTTCCTTCAATTACTTTGAATTGCGGCGGAAATTTCTGCAAATAATCCCTGCACTGAAGCAACGCCACGGGATGTGAATGTATTTCCTTTATGTCGTGAATAGATTCACTTTCCAGCGCCATAACGAACATTTGAATGTTTAAAACAGTTTCGTCCAAAATTTCAAAATCGCCTTTGTCAATCAATCCATAATTCGGTAAAATCGAGCCAACGATAGTGTTTTCAATGGCAATCACACCAAAATCGGCATTGCTATTATTTACCGCGCTTGTTACCTTTTCAAAAGAATCACAGCTTAAAAGTGTAATTTCCTCGTTGGGGAAAAGTTTTTGGACGGCTTGGTGGTGGAATGAACTTTCAATTCCCTGCATTGCTACTTTTAGGCTCATAATTTTAAATTTAGGTTAAAAAAAAAGTCCCGGAAAATATTTCCGGGACTTTAAATGTTTTATGGTTCAATTACCTATACAACAATCCCGGTTCTATCGTTAAAATAGAAAAACCAAAAATTGTTGAAAGTAAAAAGTGTGCTCATTGTGTTTTAATAGATTGCTAATGTAGCTAATTCTTAAAAACGAAAAAGGCTTTTTTCATTTTTTTATTTGCTTAACTTTGTTCAACTTCTGAAAATATGTCGATACAAGTAGAAAATATTACCAAAACCTACGGCGAACAAAAAGCGCTGAACAAGGTTTCATTCACTATTGAAAAAGGCGAAATCGTTGGTTTTCTCGGGCCAAACGGCGCGGGAAAATCTACGATGATGAAGATTTTGACTACTTTCCTTCCAGCTTCGGAAGGCGTGGCAATTGTGAATGGCTTTGAAGTAACCAAGGATGATATTTCCGTGAAAAAAAGCGTGGGCTATCTGCCGGAACACAACCCGCTTTATTTGGATATGTACGTTCGCGAATATCTTCTTTTCAATGCTGGGATTTATAATATTTCAAAAACAGAAGTTGAAAATGTTATTGAAAAGACTGGCTTAACGCCCGAAGCGAACAAGAAAATTGGGCAGCTTTCAAAAGGATATCGCCAGCGCGTTGGGCTTGCAAATGCACTTTTGCACAATCCTGAAGTTTTGATTCTTGATGAGCCAACTACCGGTTTGGATCCAAATCAATTAATTGAAATAAGACAACTTATAAAAAGCGTTGGAAAAGAAAAAACGGTTTTGCTTTCCACCCACATTATGCAGGAAGTGGAAGCCATTTGCGACCGTGTAATAATTATAAACAAAGGCGAAATAGTGCTCGATAAAAAACTTTCAGATTTAAAAAACAATCAGCAACAGATTATTGAAGTGGAATTTGATTATCGCGTGGAAGAAGTCGCATTACAACAGCTTCCGAAGATTCAAAAAGTTGAAAATTCCATCGGCTTTGTTTATCAGCTTTACTTTGAAACCGAGCAGGATATGCGCGGAAAGGTCTTCGATTTTGCACACGATAATGGCTTGAAAATACTTCAGCTCCACCAAAAAAATACAACGCTCGAAAAATTGTTTTCTGAATTGACTATTCAAAAATAAGTTTCCCGCGATACAATTCCTCGACCTCAACAATTGCAGGTCTGTTTTTGGAAATAACATTGCCCAAACTCACAATTTTTCCACGAATGGCCAATTGTGGATTCACTACCATTTCGCCTGTACTTCGGTGATAAACATAGAGGTTCTGTACGGTTAAATTTTCAGCAAAAATCCTGCAATCGCCTGCGTACAGACCAAAATTGGTATTTGTCGCACTTCCCTTTAAATAAAACTTGGACAGTCCATTGGCCACGACGCTTAAACTCTGAACATCCAAATTCAATTTAAAATCGCCGTCAATGTGATACTGATCCTCGTTTTGCTGATCTTCCGACAAAAGTGTTAATGACGGGTACCGAAGCACGCCGATACTTTCAATAAGGTAACCAGTGCTACTGCGGATTTCGGTTATGTTTGGAGATGTAATATATATTTTGGTTATTTCGTAATCACGGACCAAATTGCAACTGTTGTTATTGTGAATTTCAAGTCTACCATCGGTTACGGTAACTTCTACATCATTCATAAGGCTTTCTCCTGTTTCAATAACCACTTTTTGCTCTTCACCCTGTTGAATAAATACCTTGGTACGCTCCCAAACGAGTATTTTAGTAAAGGGCGGTACTGTAATTTCGTTTTGCACGATAGTTCCAGCACTCTGAATACAGTCCCAACTCGACTCTGAATTACAGCCCGTAAAAATCAAAACCAATAAACAGTAAAATATGTATTTCATAATCTCTTTCTGAAATTTTCAGAATTTTTTACAATCTGTAACCTACACCAAACTCAACGGCTTCCGCTTTTGCCCAATGCGCGTGAACGCTTATGGCAGCAAAAATTTTATCGTTGAAAAAGTATCGTTTAAGCCCTAAACGGTTATAAACACGGTTTTCAAATTCATAGGGCCAATATACATAATAACCCAACTGCGAAATAAACGCAACTTTATTAAAACGCCATTCATGGCCCACAAATACCCCAACGCGCTTATAGTCTTCATCACCTGAAAGTCCGTCCTCTGGATAGGCAATGGAGCGGTAGTTTATCAATTCTTTCAAAAAAGTAGAAAAGAAAACATCTACACCAGCTGTAAATGTGCTTTTATAGTTAATGCGTTTGTCCACAAAAACTGAAATTACATAAAAAGGCTCTTGCCCTAAACCTACTACATCACTTTCATTTATACCTGTTCTAAAAGCAAGATTGTATTTAAACCTTTCTGCGTGGGTTTTGCTGAGCGAATCTTCTTTATGAACGTATTTTGGAAATTCCTTATGATCCAATTGATAACTTACCCCTGCATTTAACAAAAATGAATTTGTACTGTTGTTGGGAGCTTTAAAATTGGCATTGCTATAGTGGATAACCGTAAAACCTGCGTGTAGGCCCAGCCCCTTCCAAATGTTTTCACGCACAAAATTTCCTCTTAAAATAGTTGTACTCAATAAATGTGTGCCATAGGCATTGTTGATGTAATTTGTTTCCTGATCGTAAGGGACTGCAGAATATGCAATTCCCTGCCCCACGCTCAGCATAAGGTGTCTTTTTAAAAAATACCAGTTCATATGACCGTAGGCCCCAATTACATTTCCCAAATACTCGTTGTGCATATTTTGATATGCGAGTGTAAAACCCCAATCTGGATAGTTATAGCGGCGCTCCCATTCATTAAAACCATATGTTTTTCTATTAAATGAAAAAATAAAACCTGTGGGATGCCCGGTAATTAAGTGCTCAATATCCGGATTGTGCTCCAGAATACTTCCGTAGAAAAAATCTGCCTCCAGTGAAATTGGTTTCAATTCTTCTTCTTGGGAAAAAAGCGAAAGACTTATAAATAGGACTGAAATTACGAAAAGAAAGTGCTTCATATTTTTTTCAACGCCCGTAAAGATAAACTAATCTTCAAATAATAGCCTGCCCATGAATAATTCTTTTACATCTACCAGCGGAGGGCGGTTATGGCTGATAATATCGCCCGTGGCCACGATTTTTCCGACGATACTTTGCTGCGGATTTACTATCATTTTGTTCGCACTTCTTTGAAAAACAGTGAGTTCATCAATTATAAAATTTTCTCCCTCAAACCGCGGCATTTCGTCAGCAAAACTAAGATTGACTTTGTCAGCGGTGCCCGTAATATAAAAAACACTTTGGCCGTTTGCGCTTACGCGGAAATCTTCACAAATAAGGTTCAAATAAAAATCGCCGCTCTTTCTGATTGTTTCTGGGCCGGCCGTGGTGTTGCTAACCAAAGTGAGTTGCGGAAAATTTAATGTTCCCTCGCCAATAACGTCGTAAGCCGAACTATTCCTTATCTCTGTAATGTTTGGAGCAGTTACAAAAATTTTTGTAATTCCGTAATCGCGCACCAAATTGCAATTGTTATGATCCTTCACCACTAATGTTTCCCCTTCAACACTTACGGAAATATCGCTTAAAAGGTTTTCGCCCGTTTCAAGAATTATTTTTGTTGAATCGCCCTGTTTCAAATACAAAGTCACATCGTCCTCAATCCTGATTTTTGAAAAATCTGAAACTAAGTATTCTTTGGAAACTTTGCTTCCAGCAGCTTGCACACAATCCCAACCGTTTTCGGAATCGCACGAAAACAGCAAAAAAACCAAACAAACAAAAAATAATTTCTTCATAATTTATATTCTAATTCCCACGCCAAATTCCACGCCTTCCACTTTCGCACCGTGCGATTTTAAAGTGATTGCGCTGAAAAGTCTTTCGGTTAAATAATATTTCAAACCTACACGAAAATACGTTCTTCCCTCAAAATCGTAGGGATAATATACATAATAGCCAACTTGTGAAACTACTGCCAATTTATTGATATGAAGTTCGTGCCCCGCAAAAATGCCGACGCGTTTAAAATCCTCATCGCCTTTAATGCCCATATTTGGAAAAGCAATGGAAAGGTATTCAATTTCCTTTTTCAGAAATGGCAAGTAGAAAAAATCCGCACCCAACTGAAGCGTGCTTTTATAACTCAACCGCTTATCCGCAAAGGCCGAAACCACAAAAAACGGATGCTGGCCAAGATTTAAATAATCGCTTTCGTTCAACCCGCCGCGGAGCACGAAATTGTATTTTATGGGTTCCGAAATTTTCTTCGGAAGCGAATCAGAAATATATTCAGGATTTCTCTCATCAGCAACGGAATATTGCAGGCCGATATTTAAAGTAAAAGCATTGGTACTCGAATTTGGCGCCTTAAAATTCCCATTCGAATAATGAATCAATGCAATTCCAGCCTGTACTCCGAAGTTTTTAAATAGATTTTGCTTGTTGTAATTCAGCATCAAATAGGTTGAACTCAACAAACGTGTGCCGTAAGCGTTGTTTTTGAAATTGGTCTCCAAATCAAATGGGTTGGAGTTATAGGCAATGCCCTGACCTATCCGGAAGAAAAGATTGCGCTTTAAAAAGTAAAAATTGAAATGCCCATATAGCCCATAATTTTCACCCAAAACATCATAATTTGCATTTTGGTGCACAAATGAAAAACCCCAATCTGGATAATTATATTCTTGGTGCCAACGCTCGGCTCCGTAAGTTTTTCGGTTAAATCCAACGATGAAACCGTCGGGATGCGCTTTTACCAAATGTGAAATATCCTTATTGTGCCGAAGAATGGTTCCGTAGAAATAATTGGCGTCCACGAAAAAATCCTTGTTTTTTTCCTGTGAAAAAACAAAAGAAGTTGTGAGAAAAAACACCAAAAACGCAATTCGGGACATCACCGCAAAATAAAGCAATCTTAAAATATTTGCGAAGCGATTTCCTTAATATTGCTACTTTTTCCCATTGAATAGTAGTGAAGAAATGGCACGCCCGCTTTTACAAGCTCCTTGCTCTGCTTTACGCACCAATCAATCCCAATCTGCCGAACCGCTTTGTTGTCCTTGGCTTTCACCACTTCCATCACCAGCGCATCTGGCAAATCTACTTTGAATCTATGCGGAATTAAATTGAGATGTGATTTCACTGCAATAGGTTTCAGTCCCGGAATAATTGGCACGGTAATACCGTCTGCCCTGCACTTTTCAACAAATTTGAAATACTTTTCGTTATCGAAAAACATTTGTGTTACTATATATTCCGCACCGTTTTTAATTTTCTTTTTTAGGAAATGAATATCGCTTTCACTACTCGGTGCTTCCATATGTTTTTCGGGATAACCAGCCACGCCCACGCAAAAATCTGTTGGAAAAGTATGCTGAAGTTCATCGTCCAAATAGGTTCCTTTATTCAAATCATTTATTTGTGAAACAAGGTCGCAAGCGTATTTGTGACCATTCTTTTCAGGTGTGAAATAGGTTTCACTTTTCACGGCATCGCCCCGTAAGGCCATCACATTGTCAATCCCCAAAAATTGAAGATCTATTAAAAAATTCTCGGTTTCTTCCTTCGTAAATCCACCGCAAAGTATATGGGGTACGGCATCAACGACATATTTATTTTGAATTGCCGCACAAATACCAACCGTTCCGGGACGCTTTCGGACTATTTTCTTTTCAATCAAACCATTCTTCAATTCCTTAAAAACATATTCCTCGCGGTGATAGGTTACATTGATGTAAGGCGGTTGAAACTCCATCAGCGGATCAATATTTTCAAAAATGGAATGTATGTTTTCACCCTTCAAAGGTGGTAAAATTTCGAACGAAAATTGCGTTTTTCCGTTTCCGTTTTTTATATGTTCTGTAACTTTCATAGAGTTAGCCCCCTAACCCCCAAAGGGGGAATTTGCCTCCTGCCCAAATAGAGAAATGGAGGTCGTTAAACAATATAATTCAAAATTTCTTTTCATCATTTCAATCTTTTTATGCTGTTATTAAAAGTCCCCCTTCGGGGGATTTAGGGGGCCAAATTTGTTTTTAGCCAATTTGTGGCTTCCTCCAAATCTATATTCTTCCGTTTTGCAAAATCTTCCACTTGATCCATTTTAATCTTTCCAAGGCCAAAATAACGTGCTTCGGGATTGCCAAAATAATAACCCGAAACCGAAGCTGCTGGCCACATGGCCATATGCTCCGTGAGTTCTACGCCTATATTCTCTTTCACTTTTAAAAGCTCCCAAATAGTCCTTTTCTCCAAATGGTCGGGACAGGCGGGATAACCCGGGGCGGGGCGAATGCCTTTGTATTTTTCGGAAATGAGGTCTTCATTGGAGAGATTTTCTTCGGAAGCGTAGCCCCAATAATTGGTACGCACTTCTTTGTGAAGATATTCCGCAAAAGCCTCTGCCAAGCGGTCTGCCAACGCTTTCACCATTATGGCGTTATAGTCATCGTGTTCTGCAACATATTTTGCAGCCAATTCCGCAGTTCCAAAACCTGTACTTACGCAGAAACAACCTACGTAATCCTGAATTCCGCTCTCCTTTGGCGCAATGAAATCAGCTAAAGCAATATTGGGTTTTCCTTTAGCTTTTTGGGATTGTTGGCGTAATGTTCTAAAAATGGGATTTGGGATTTTGGATTTTGGATTTGGGTCTTCGACAAGCTCAGACTGACAAACTTTTAATAAAATATCATCATTTATAGTATTCGCCTCAAAAATTCCAAAAACGGCTCTTGCATTCAACAATCTTTCTGAAATTATTTTTTGAAGCATTTGTTGCGCATCTTTGAATAATTCCGAAGCTTGTTCGCCCACTACCTCGTCCGTCAAAATATTTGGATATTTACCGTGCAATTCCCAACTTCTGAAAAAGGGTGTCCAATCTATATAATCCAACAACAGATTTAGATCGAAATCTTTTAAAACGTGAACTCCCAATTGTTTCGGTTTGATTATTTCTGAGGTTTTCCAATCAATTTGAAATTTATTTTTTCGCGCTTCGGAAATTGGCAAATAGGTTTTTACTTTTTGGCGTTTTAGAAAATCTTGTCGAAAAGTGTTGTATTCTTGTTTCAAATTCTCCTTATAGGAAGCCGAAGTTTCCTTTTTCAGCAAATCGCCAACAACCGTAACCGCTCGTGAAGCATCGTTTATATGCACCACGGCACATTCGTACTCAGGATCAATTTTTACGGCGGTATGCGCCCGACTCGTGGTTGCGCCGCCAATCAACAAGGGAACCTTGAAATTTTGCCGCTGCATTTCCTTCGCCAAAAAAACCATTTCGTCCAGCGATGGCGTAATCAAGCCGCTCAAACCGATGGCATCCACGTTTTCCTCTTTTGCGGTTGCAATTATTTTTTCTGGTGGAACCATCACACCCAAATCGATTATTTCATAATTATTACACGCCAAAACAACCCCGACAATATTTTTGCCGATGTCATGGACATCACCTTTTACAGTTGCCATTAAAATCCGGCCAGCATTTTTTGAATCATTTATTTGAGGATTTTTTAGTTTTTCCTCTTCGATGTATGGGAGTAAATACGCTACAGCTTTTTTCATCACTCGCGCACTTTTCACTACTTGTGGTAAAAACATTTTTCCACTTCCGAAAAGATCGCCAACCACGTTCATTCCGGTCATTAAATTCCCTTCTATTACTTCAATTGGCTTTTCAGCATTTTGCCTTGCTTCTTCAATGTCTTCTAAAATAAATTCATCAATTCCTTTTACCAACGCTCTGGTAATGCGGTTTTGCAGCGGTTCTTCACGCCACGAAAGATCTATTTTACTTTCCTTTGCGGTTCCTTTAACTGTTTCGGCAAAATCCAATAAACGTTCCGTGGCATCTTCGCGCCGGTCGAGCATTACGTCTTCAACGCGTTCCAAAAGATCTTTTGGAATATCGTCGTAAACTTCCAACATTGCAGGGTTTACAATACCGATGTTCATTCCCGCTTGAATTGCGTGGTACAAAAACACGGAATGCATCGCCTCGCGAACGGGATCATTTCCTCGGAAACTAAAGGAAACATTGCTCACACCACCGCTCACACTCACGTGCGGCAGATTTTCACGAACCCAGCGAGTAGCTTCAATAAAATCGATGGCGTTTTTTCTGTGTTCATCCATTCCCGTTGCAACGGGGAAAATATTTAAGTCGAAAATAATGTCTTCGGGTGCGAACTTTACTTGATTCACCAAAATATCATAAGATCTGCTGGCGATTTCAATTCTTCGATCGTAATTATCGGCTTGGCCAGTTTCGTCAAAAGCCATCACGATTACTGCGGCTCCGTAGCGTTTTATGAGTTTTGCGTGGTGAATAAATTCTACCTCGCCTTCCTTTAAACTAATAGAATTTACAACACATTTTCCCTGCACAACCTGCAAACCGGCTTCAATAATTTCCCATTTGCTGCTATCAATCATAATAGGAACCCGAGAAATATCGGGTTCGGCAATCACAAGATTTAGGAATTTCACCATCGCTTCTTTGCCATCAATCAAACCATCGTCCATATTTATGTCGATGATTTGCGCACCATTTTCAACTTGTTCACGCGCAACGGAAAGGGCTTCCTCAAAATTTCGTTCTTTAATTAATCGAAGAAATTTCTTTGAACCTGCTACATTGGTGCGTTCACCAACGTTTATAAAATTGCTTTCGGGGGTGATTATTAGTGGTTCGAGACCGCTAAGTTTTAAATATTTCTTGTTTTCTGTACTCATTATTTTAATCCTATCTTCAATTGCGCTTCGACTGCGCTCAGCGTGACATCTTGTTAAAAAGGAAGTTTTGAAAGATCCACATTTCCGCCGGAAATAATAATTCCCACTTTTTTATTTTTAAATCTATCATTTTCACGAAGCAAGGCTGCAAGAGCAACCGCACTGCTGGGTTCTATAATTATTTTCATCCGCTCCCAAATCTGTTTCATTGCTGAAATGATTTCGGGTTCCTCAACTCGAATTATTTCTGAAACCAATTCTTTTATTATTGGGAAATTGACATCGCCAAGGAAAGTTTTAAGTCCGTCGGCGATTGTATTTGTAGTTTCGTTGAATTCTATTTTTCCATTTTTTAGGCTTCGGAAAGCGTCGTCAACCTCAAAAGGTTCTCCTCCGATTGTTTTGCAATTAGTTCCAAAATATTTCACCGAAAGTGAAGTGCCGGCAATCAATCCGCCGCCACCAACTGGTGCGAAAACATAGTCTAAATCGGGATGTGCTTTCAACAATTCAGCTGCGGAAGTTGCATTGCCGAGAATTACATTTTTATCGTTTGAGGGATGGATAAACGTTGCGCCAGTTTCTTTTTGGATTCGCTCTGCTTCGGTTTCTCTCGCAATGGGTGTTGATTCCGATTCTGTGATAATTCCGCCGTAACCTTTTACTGCTTCCTTTTTAACTTGCGGCGCATTTTCGGGCATTACGATATATGCTTTTACTCCAAGGTTTTTCGCTGCCAAAGAAAGCGCTTGCGCAAAGTTTCCGGAAGAATGTGTTACAACTCCTGCTTTTTTTTGTGCTTCGGAAAGTTGCAAAATAGCATTTATCGCACCCCTCATTTTGAATGCGCCCATTTTTTGAAAATTCTCACATTTGAAGAAAACCTCAGCACCGGAAAGTTCATTTAAGTATGCAGATTTCAGAACGGGCGAGTTATGAACATACGGTTTTACGCGACTACACGCCTCTTCAACTTCTTGTTTTGTGGGAATCATACAGCAAGGTTTTCATTTGAAAAAACAGGTCGCGGTTTGTATTGCGAAGCGATTTCTGCAATTGCTTTAATATGCTCCGGCGTGGTGCCGCAACAGCCGCCGATGATATTCACCAACTGTTTGTCCAAATATTCCTTTACCTGAGAAGCCATTTGCACTGGACTTTCATCGTAATCGCCGAACGCGTTTGGCAATCCGGCATTTGGATAGGCGCTCACGGCAAGATTGGTGCGGCTGGCAATCACTTCAAGATGGGGCGTGAGTTGTTTGGCACCCAAAGCACAATTGAAACCTACGCTCAAAAGTGGAATATGGGATATTGAAATCAGAAATGCCTCTGCCGTTTGGCCGGAAAGCGTTCTTCCCGAAGCATCGGTAATTGTTCCGCTTATCATTATTGGGATGTCAAGATTCCGTTCTTCTTTTATTTCATCTATTGCGAAAAGTGCTGCTTTTGCGTTCAGCGTATCAAATATGGTTTCTACCAAAAGTAAATCCACGCCGCCGTCAATCAAAGCTTCGCATTGTTGTTTGTAGGCAACGCGCAATTCTTCAAAAGAAATTGCTCGAAACCCGGGATCGTTTACGTCCGGACTCATACTTGCGGTTTTGTTTGTCGGACCAATAGCTCCGGCTACAAAACGTGGTTTGTGCGGTTCTTTTGCGGTGAATTCATCTGCGACTTTTTTTGCGATTTTTGCGGATTCGTGATTCAATTCATAAACCAAATCCTGCATATCGTAATCTGCCATTGCGATTGTGGTGCTGGAAAAGGTGTTGGTTTCCACAATATCTGCGCCTGCTGCGAAGTATTTGGAATGGATTTCTGCAATTGCTTTTGGCTGCGTAATGGAAAGCAAATCGTTATTTCCCTGTACCGATTTATGAAAATCCTTAAACCGTTCGCCACGGAAATCTTCCTCGGAAAATTTATAGCGTTGAAGCATAGTGCCCATTGCGCCGTCGAGGATCAATATTCTATTTTGGAGTGCTTGTTGTATTTTATTCATTTCTTGATTTTTGATTTAAGTTCAAATTTGCGTGAGGGATTGCAGCGGAAATCCTTTTTTGAGGCACGAAAAAAAGATTGCAGCGGAAAGCCCGACCCGAAGGGGCACGCCATAAAAAAAATTATATCAAGAAAAGGTGAAGGAAAAACCTATTTGTTGTTATCTATTCCGAATCCCGAAGTCTCGGGACGGATAGAATGTAGCACCTTCCCCGAAAGTTCGGGAGGTTGCTAAGGCGTCAAAGGGTCTATTCCCTCGGCCTTTCTTGATAACTTTTAACTATGAATATGAACTGATGCAAAGTAACGTGATAAAAATGTAATACACAAGCCCCCTAACCCCCAAAGGGGGAATTATTCCAATTTCTTTCCATTTAGAATTATGCTGTATGTAATTTTTACCGAAGCCTCCAGCGTGATGGAAACGGAACAGTATTTTTTAAAACTAAGTTGCGCTGCACGAATTGCTTTTGCTTCGTCAATTTTTCCTTCTAAAGAAAGTGTTACATGTATTGCCTCAAAGGGTTTGGCGTCGCGCACTTCTTTTCGTTGGCCTTCCACTTCCATTTTATAGGAAGTAATTTCCTGCCGCTGTTTTTTTAAGATCATAATAACATCAATCGCGCTGCAACCGCCAACTCCCATCAACAAAAGTTCCATCGGGCTTGCGCCTTTTGAAGGTTCGTCGGTTTTGTTGTCTATTAAAACGGGAACGCCGGAAGCGCCTTTTGCTTCAAAAAGATAATTGTCGTTTATTCTTTTCAGTGAAACTTTCATTGTTTTATATTTAGTTTTCTTTATCGCTTATCCGCAAAATATCTCCGAAAACACCTCGCGCAGTAACCGCTGCTCCCGCACCAGCGCCTTGGATGACGATTGGATTATCACCGTAATTTTCGGTATAAATTTCAAAAATTGAATCGCTGCCTTTTAGTGCTCCCAACATACTATTTTTGGGAACCGAAACCAAACTTACGTCCAAAAGTGCACCCGTTTCCTTTGACAAATCGCCGTGCAAATCTGCTACATAACGAAAAACACAATCTTTTGCTTGGTTTTTCTTTTTTATTTGAAACGGAACGTCCAATTCCTGCACTCTCGTCAAAAATTCCTCTTTTGAAACGCTTCGCAAATCCTTTGGAATTAGGTTTTGAATGGAAATATCGGCAAACTCGTTGTGCAAATCCAATTCACGAGCCAAAATAAGCAATTTCCGTCCAACGTCATTACCACAAAGGTCTTCGCGCGGGTCCGGTTCCGTAAATCCTTTGTCGATTGCAGATTTTAAAACCGAACTGAACGATCTGTCCTCTTCAGAAAAAGTATTGAAAATATAACTCAACGAACCTGAAAATACACCTCGAATTCGTGTGATATTTTCGCCCGAAAGATGCAAAAGTTTTATTGTATCAATCAATGGAAGTCCCGCGCCCACATTTGTTTCATATAGATATTGACGTTTTTTTGAAGTCAGTTTTTGTCGAAGTTCTTTATAAAAACCCAAATCCAACGTATTGGCGATTTTGTTTGAGGAAACCAAGTGAAAACCGTTTTCAACAAAGGCTGAATAATTTTGAACAAAGCCAGAATCCGCCGTGTTATCCACCAAAATCAGGTTTTGAAGATTGTTGCTTTTTGCGAAGGAAATCACTTCTTCAGGATTATATTCCTTTCCCGATTCTATTTTTTCTTCAATCCAATTTTTGGTCAATCCATTTTGCTGAAGCAATACGGTTTTTGAATTCGCGATTGCGAAAATATTAAGCTCCAAATCACGTCTTCGAGAGATTTCTTCTTTCGAGGAAATGATTTGATTTACCAAATGGCTACCTACATTTCCGTGGCCAAAAATGGCGATGTTTATCTTTTTCTTTTTAATCTTTTCCAGATTTATCAATTGTTCCAAAGGAATTTCTACTGTTGCTGTACTCATTTTTTTTCGGTTTAATAGTTTAAAATTTCTTTGGATTTTTCAATGATTTTAAAAGCTTCGGCAAGATCGTTTATCAAATCTTCGGCATCCTCAATTCCGCAGGAAAGTCGGATTAGCGAATCATTTATTCCAGCATTCAAACGGATTTCACGCGGAATGGAAGCGTGGGTCATTTGCGCAGGATGGCAAAGCAAACTTTTAACGCCTCCAAGACTTTCAGCCAATTTAAAATATTCTGTACTGGTCACAAATTTCACGGCAGCCTCCTGTGTATCATCTTTTAGACTAAAAGAAATTATTCCGCCAAACAAACCATTTTGCTGTTTTTTGGCGATTTCGTGATTCTTGTGGGTTTTCAAACCTGGGTAATGCACTTTTTCAACTGCATCTTGACTTTCCAAAAACAACGCTACTTTCAAAGCGTTTTCGCATTGTCTTTTATAGCGAATGTCCAAAGTTTCAATTCCGCGAATGGTGAGAAAACAATCCCACGGACCTAGAATTCCACCGGAAGCATTTTGAACAAATTTAATTTTTTCTGAAAGTTCTTGCGTGTTTGTAATTACCAATCCCGCGACCAAATCTGAATGTCCACCGATGTATTTTGTGCCGCTGTGAATTACAATATCAGCTCCCAAATCAATTGGTTTTTGGGCAATTGGCGAAGCAAAAGTATTGTCAACAACCAACAGTGCATTTACACTTTTCGCCACTTTTGAAATTGCTTGAATGTCTGAAATCTTCAACGTTGGATTGGTTGGAGATTCAATCCAAATCAGTTTTGTTTTGTTTGAAACGGCGTTTGCTACGTTTTCAACTTCTGTCGTATCAACGTAGTTTACTTTTATTCCCAGTTTTTCATAAACATGGGTAAAAAGTCTGTACGCACCGCCGTAAATATCGTCAACCGCGACTATTTCGTCTCCTACAGAAAGCAATTTCAAAACTGAATCAATCGCCGCCAAACCTGTAGCAAAAGCAAAACCGGAATGACCGTTTTCAAGTTGGGCAACTACGTCTTCCAACACTTTTCGGGTTGGGTTGTTGCTTCGGGCGTAATCAAAACCTTTGTTTACGCCCGGCGCTTCTTGGATAAAGGTTGAAGTTTGGTAAACCGGAACGGAAATGGCTCCCGTTAACGGATCACTTGGAATGGAATGGATAATTTTTGTTGCACTCATTTTTCTAATTTTTTTGAGTTAATAAATAGATTAAACCAAAAGATCAATCCCGAAGTAAATTCGGGACAATAGAAAAATGTTAAAAAGAATGAAAGCAATTTTTTCGGGAACGAAAAAATTGTCTTGTCGTTATCTATCGTCAATCCCGATTGCAATCGGGATCGTTGTAGAATGTAGCACCTTCTTTCCGGAGAAAGGGTTGCTAAGGCGTCATAGGGTCTATTCCCTCGGCCTTTCTTGATAACATTTCAATAAAGTTTTGAACTTTGTGAGCGCAAATATAGCGTCAGAAAAATTTAATAACCAAATTTTTCGCCAAAAAACTTTAAATAAAATTGCGGTTCATTTAATTTTTTTACTTTTGCCCAAGACAAATTAAGAGGAAAGATTTGACTGATTGCAACCTCATTAAAAAATGCTAAAGGCAGTGAAAACTTCCCTTCGGCGCTCTCGTCAAATCTGCTGAAAAATATAAATTTTTAAAACCATTTTATGGCCTATTTATTTACTTCGGAAAGTGTTTCTGAAGGACACCCAGACAAAGTTGCGGATCAAATTAGCGATGCGCTTTTAGATAATTTTTTGGCTTTCGACCCAGAAAGTAAGGTTGCTTGTGAAACTTTGGTAACCACCGGACAAGTTGTTTTGGCGGGCGAGGTGAAAAGCAATACGTATCTCGATGTTCAAAATATTGCACGCGAAGTGATCAATAAAATTGGTTATACGAAAGGCGCTTATAAATTCAGCGGCGATTCCTGTGGGGTAATTTCTTTGATTCACGAACAATCACAGGATATCAATCAAGGTGTTGATCGTGAAAATAAAGAAGAACAGGGCGCCGGTGACCAAGGAATGATGTTTGGTTATGCTACAAAAGAAACCGAAAATTATATGCCGTTGGCGTTGGATATTTCGCATAAAATCTTGATTGAATTGGCTGCGCTTCGTCGCGAAGAAGATGAAATAAAATACTTGCGCCCAGATGCTAAAAGCCAGGTTACTATTGAATATAGCGATGATAATATTCCCCAAAAAATCGTTGCCATTGTTGTATCTACACAACATGACGAATTTGATGAGGATGAGAAAATGCTCTCAAAAATCAAAAAGGATATTACGGAAATTTTGATTCCGAGAGTGAAAAAACAACTCCCGGAATATGTGCAAAAATTATTCAACGATGATATTGTTTATCACATAAATCCAACTGGGAAATTTGTAATTGGCGGACCTCACGGCGATACTGGTTTAACGGGAAGAAAAATTATCGTTGACACTTACGGCGGAAAAGGTGCCCACGGCGGTGGTGCTTTCAGTGGAAAAGACCCAAGTAAAGTTGACAGAAGCGCTGCATATGCATCGCGACACATTGCGAAAAACCTTGTGGCAGCTGGCGTTGCCGATGAAGTTTTGGTACAGGTTTCTTATGCAATTGGCGTTGTGGAACCTACTTCAATTTTGGTTAATACGTACAATTCTTCAAACGTAAAACTTTCTGACGGCGACATTGCAAAAAAGGTTTCTGAAATCTTCAATATGCGCCCAGCGGCCATTGAAAAAAGATTGAAATTAAGAAACCCAATCTATTCCGAAACCGCTGCTTATGGGCATATGGGACGTGTACCTGAAATGGTATCAAAAGTTTTTGAAAGCCCCTATAATGGAAGGATTGAAAAAGAAGTGGAGCTTTTCACTTGGGAAAAGTTGGATTATGTAGATGCAGTAAAAGTTGCTTTTCAATTGAAATAGGTCTCGACTTAAGTTTTTCCTGAGCGCAATCGAAGGACTCGAACTCACAAAAAGAAAATCCCAAATTCCAAAAGTTATAATTGGAGTTTGGGATTTGTTATTTGGCGCTTCAAATAATATTATGGTTCCGTGCCTTTTGAACCGCTTCAATCTTGCTGTGTACCTGCAATTTTTTGTAGATGTTTTCAATGTGTTTTCTAACGGTGCTGGGCGAAAGGAAAAGATGGTCGGCAATGACTGTATAGCTCAACCCTTTGCTCAGTTGCTCCAACACCTCAACTTCACGGGTGGAAAGTGATATTTCCTCTTGATCACGCAGGTTTTGAATATCAATTGGATTTCTTAATAATTTCAAGGTTTTCATGGCGATTGAAGGATTCATTGCCGCACCACCGTTTAAAGTTTCTAAAATACCTTCGTATAAATCCTTTGGGTTTATTTCCTTCAGCAAATAACCGTCCGCACCCGCTTTTATGGCGTTGAATATATGCTCGTCATTATCAAAGGCGGTAAGCATAATTATTTTGATGTGCGGATATTTCTGCTTTACTATTTGGGTTGTTTCAATGCCGTTGAGCACGGGCATTTCAATATCCATCAAGATGATATCGAGGTTATGGTTTTCCTGCAGTTTTGTCAGCAATTCGGTGCCGTTCATGGAAGTATGTTTCACAGAAACATCATCAAAAAAAGAGAGTTTTTCCTTAATGGCATTTATAAGAAAAGTGTTGTCGTCAACTATTGCAACTTTAAGCATCTCTGGTGGGTTAGTTGTTTTAAAGATACTAAAAATACCTTTTAAGAATAATCAAAAAAATAGGGCAATTGCCGTATTAGTTTTTTCTTAATCATTTCGGCACTTTCAGTAAAACTGATGTTCCCTTTTTTGAAGTCTTTATTTGAAGCGCGCCACCAATTTCCCCAGCACGTTTTTTCATATTGTTTAGTCCGTTGCCGAGTTCTGTATTATCTTGATCAAATCCAATTCCATCATCAGTAATTTCAATATAGTATTTGCTTTCTTTTTCAGAAATATTTACTTCAATTTCATCTGCTGATGCATATTTTAAAGCATTGTTTACAGCCTCTTGAATAATTCTATAAATATTCATTCCTGCAACGGAAGAAAAAATGTGCGACTCATCAACATTTTCTTCAATATTAAATGAAAAATCAGTTTTTTCCGAAGCGCTTTTTGCGTGTTCAATAAAGTTTGCAATACGTGATTGAAGATCTTCAAAGGTTATGTTTTCCTTGTTCATCGCCCAAATGGTATCGCGTAATTCATAAATTGTCTGTTGTGTAAAACTGCTAATGTTACTGAGTTTATTGCCCAATTTCTCACTGATGTCCGTAAATCCAAACTTTAAATTATCAATGCTGGAAATGATAAAAGTGAGCTGTGCACCAATATTATCGTGAAGATCGCGAGATATCCTTAAGCGTTGTTCCTGTAATTTATTTTGGGTTTCAATTTTTGCCAAAGCTGTTTTTAATTCACCTTCTTTTTGAAGCTGACGGTTTCTAAGTTTTTGCTGGTTGTAGAGCAAATACCCGAGCAGGCCGAGAATCAGTGCCAGTCCAAGACTCCCAAAAATAAAAGTGTTTTTTCGGCGGACCTCCAAATCCTTTTCGGCAAGTTGGGCGCGCTGTTGCAGTATTTCGTTCTGCTTTTTTTCAGTTTCAAATTCAACGTTTAAGGCAGCGATTCGTTCCTGCACTTTGAGTCCATGAACACTATCTTTTACCGCAGCATATTGTTCAAAATAATATAAGGCCGAATCTGTATTTTTTAATTTCTTATAGATATCAGAAAGCAGTTTGTAGTTATACTGGGTGAGGTTTTGATATTGTTTCTTTTTTGAAATAGGCAACGACTTATGGACTAGTGGAATGGCGCTGCTCCATTTTTCCTCTGCAACAAAAACTTCACCCAACTGCGTATAATTTTCAGCAATGCCCAACGAATCTGCCCATTGTAATCTTTGATGAAGGGATTTGTTGAAATATTCTCTCGATTTTGAAAAATTTTCCTGCAAGCCATACACGCCGGCCAAATTACTCCAACTATAGGGTATGCCTATGGTGTCGTTGAGCTTCAGTTTTATTTCTAAGCCTTTTTCAAAATAGAAAAGAGCGCTGTCCAATTCTTTATTTATTTCCTTTAAAACTCCGTAATTGTTATAAATATCCTTTAGTTCGTTCTCAAAATTGTTTGCTTCCGCAATTGCCTTCCCTTTCTGCATATAATAAAGGGCTTTATCCAAATCGCGATACTTCATGCTATAGCCCATTTCGGCATAATAATCAGCTACCCTGTCCAGTTGATTTAGCTTTTCATAAATTTTTATCCCATCTATAGAACTTTTGGTGCTTTCCTCATATTTTCCCTGGTAGGCATAAACCAAGCTGAGCTGTGAATGTGCGCCTGCCATTCCTAATTCATAGGAAATCTTTTCGGCATCTTTTAGGTTTTTTTGAAAAAGTGCAACAATGGAGTCTTGAGGTATGTTGAGCCCCTGTACATAAAGTGTGTTTATGGAATCAATTGTTTTCTTGCTCTGTGAATACGTGGCGGTGAAATTCATTAACACCGAAAGAAACAGTAAAATCCTAAACATATACTATAATTTAATTTCAGATTGAACCACCAGAGCCTCGTGTAAATTGTACTGCATAAATTGATAGCTGTTGAGATGCTGTTTTCTAAAGTTTACTTGCCTGTAATTGACGGCTATAACATTTTCCAAAGCAGAAACGTTCTGAGTATGAGCTCTGCCAAGCGCCTTATTTTCAGTATATGCCCAAATGAGTATTCCCAAAATTGAGAAAAGTATTACTATTGTGAAGATTAGCTGCAACATCATAAGTAACTGGTTCTAAACCTTAAATATAAATTTCTTTTTTGATTCTGCACATAGGGCATCTGCCTTATTTGTTTTGTAAAATAATAAACCCCATAGTTGAACATGGGGTTTTTATTACTTTAGGCGCTCCTCACTTCGCCCTCAGTGTGAAAATAATCTGGTTAGTAGATCATTTTAAACTTCTTATACAAAGATGCCTTTACTAAAAAGCAAAAGCAATAAGGCAGTTGCCTTATTTCCGAAAGCAAATTGTCCATAAAACTTTAGGTAATAATTAAACTTCTCAACCTTTAAAAAAAACCGGAAGAAAAACTTGCGTTCTGCCCCCGGCCCACGTAAAAACCTCAACATAGAGATTTCCTTCAAATATTTATTACTGATTAGTCACTTCAATATTAAACTGTCCATCGGTTACTGAAACACTCTCGCTGGTGTTGTTCAAATTATAACCAGTAAAATTAAACGTACCCTTAATTGTATTTCCGTCGTAACTAGAAATGTTTATCGTACCATTGTTTCCTTGTCCGGTTCCAACAGTTGAATAAACAACTACTGTATTAGGATCTGGATTACTTGGATCTGGCAAATAACTATAGGTACCAATGTTAACAAAATTCAAATCGTAGCTACCCTCACCGTCAAAACTTGTGAGAATAATTTGTAGGTTTTCAGACTGTTCCGTTCCACCACTAATGGCAATCGCCTGTCCAGCACCAGAATTGGTCACCCGGGCCACAACTGTTCCTTGCATTCCTGAAAAGTTGTTTCCATCAACTTTCGCGGTAAAAGTCCCTGAACCACCTTGTGGGTCATCGCCGCCATCGTCATCTTTTTTACAAGAAGTTAAACTTACGGCAACTACTGCCATTAATACTAAAATAGATTTTTTAAATGTTTTCATAATGTTTGGTTTAATATTCCGCTATAGGCGAATACGTGATTAATGTTGAAGCAAAATTGACCCAAACCAAAAGTTTTTACAATAGGGCAATTGACGTATTCTGATATACGAATTACGATTTTAGATTGAAGTTTTCTAAAACTGAATGTGCGGAAACCGTTTTTGAATCTCCCTAATTTTTAATTGAAGTTTTTCCGAAAACCGAAGGTGTTCAGCACTATTTGGGTTGAAGGGCCTGTGGTTTAAACCAGTTTGAACAGCCGCAATTTCTTTTTGAAGCGTTCCGGTTTCAGCAGCAATCCAAACCTTTGAAAATTTCTGCCAAATAATTTCGATAGCGGTTTTATTTGGATGAAGCATATCCTCGTCATAAAAACGGTAATCGCGCAGCTCGTCCATCATTATTTCAAAAGACGGAAAATAGAAGCTTCTCGACTGCGCGCGAAGTGACAATGATTGGTGGATTGCGGAAATAAGATGCGCTTTGCTCAGCGAATTTTCCGCAAAACCATCTTTAATGTGCCGAACCGGCGAAACGGTATTTATAATTGTGGTGGTAGGGTTTATTGCTGAAATTTTATCGAAAATAGTTTGAAAGCTTTTTGAAATGGTTTCGATGGAAAGCAATTCCTTTTTAAAATTCTGCTGCGGAATTTTATGGCAGTTTGCAACTATTTCATCACTTTCCAAGTGTCTGTAAACCCACGAAGTTCCGAAGGTGAAAATAACATGCGTTGAAGAGAAAAGTGCTTCGCGAAGATTTTTTAATGTCGAATTTAGATTATTTAAAAATTCGGTTTTATCCAAAGAAGCAAGCTCGGAATGCACGTCAAAACATTTCCAAACTTCGTTGTGCTGAAAAATATCTTCTTCCGAAAATGAAACACCATCAATTGCACGAACAATCAATTTTTCAATGGAAACGGGGTTGAAGATTACCCCAAACGGATTCTGCAGATTTTGAAATTTGAAATAGTCAAACTTCGCCCCAATATTCTCCGAAAAACAGCTTCCCAATAAAAGTACTTTTGAAGAATAATCTATTTGATTTTCTTCGGGCCTTAGCGGTATTTCAATTTGAAGTTTCATATTTATTGGGAAATCTCTGTGTCCTCTGTGCCTTTGCGGTAAAATTAAACCGCAGAGACGCAGCGAACGCAAAGAGTTACTTTAGAAAATCTTTCGCTTTTGATAATGCTTCCTCTATTCCAGCAGGATTTTTACCGCCTGCAGTTGCGAAGAAAGTCTGTCCGCCGCCACCGCCTTGGATGTATTTTCCTAGTTCGCGAATAATCTTTCCGGCATCCAGATTTTTTTCACTGGCCAATTCCTTTGAAATATAGCAAGCAAGCAACGCTTTTCCGTCGTTTTCAGCACCGAAAACCACAAATAGATTTTCAGTTTCGCCACCCATTTCAAAGGCCAAATCCTTCATTCCGCCAGCGTCCAAATCTATCTTTTTCGCAAGGAAATTGATTCCGTTTATTTGCTGTATTTCAGCTTTTAAATCACCTTTTAAATTCTTGGCTTTATCCTTCAATAATTGCTGAATCTGCTTTTGCAAATTACTGTTTTCTTCCTGCAGACTTTCCACAGCTTTTACCGGATCCTGTGCATTGTTCAACGCTTTTTGGAGTGCGGCAAACGATTCACTTCTATCAATAAAATATTGTTTGGCAGCATCGCCGGTAATCGCTTCAATCCTTCGTATTCCGGAAGCAACGGCACCTTCGGAAGTGATTATAAAATGCCAAATATCATTCGTATTCGGCACGTGGGTTCCGCCGCAAAGCTCCATCGATTTCCCAAATTTAATCGCACGAACGGCATCGCCATATTTTTCACCGAAAAGTGCAATGGCTCCTTCGTCGATGGCTTGTTGGTAGGGAATATTTCTTCGTTCTTCCAAAGCGATTCCTTCGCGGATTCTTGCATTCACAAAATCTTCAACTTGCTTCAACTCCTCATCACTCACTTTTGCAAAATGTGAAAAGTCAAAACGCAAATTTCTGCTGTGGACCATACTTCCTTTTTGCGCCACGTGCTCGCCCAAAATATTGCGCAAACCTTGGTGGAGCAAATGCGTTGCTGTGTGGTTTGAAGCAGTTCGGCTTCGTTGTTTTTCGTCAACCACCGCTTTAAAAGTAGTTTCAGGATTTCGCGGAAGTGTCTTTGTAAAATGGATTATTAAATTGTTCTCCTTTTTGGTATCAACAATATAAGTAACGCCGCCATCGGCAGCTTCCAAATAACCTTTATCGCCCACTTGGCCTCCACCTTCGGGATAAAAAGGCGTTAGGTTGAAAACCAATTGGTACATTTCGCCTTCTTTTTTACTGTCCACTTTTCGGTAACGGGTAATTTTTACTTGGGTTTCCAAAGTATCATAACCCACAAATTCCTCCACGTCATCTTTTTCCAGAACAACCCAGTCGCCAGTTTCCACTTTTGTTGCGGCGCGGGAGCGCTCTTTCTGTTGCTGAAGTTCGGCGTCAAATTCCTTTTCGTTCAACGAATAGCCGCGCTCACGAAGAATCAATGCCGTTAAATCTATCGGGAAACCGAAGGTATCGTACAATTCAAACGCTTTTTTACCGGAAATTTCCTTTGAATCTGCGGTTTCAATTACGTTTTCCAGCAACACCAAACCTTGGTCCAGCGTTCGCAGAAATGATTGTTCCTCTTCGCGAATAACATTCGTGATTAAGTTCTTTTCAGTAATTAATTCCGGAAAAGCGTCGCCCATTTGCGCGCTGAGTGTTTCTACCAATTTATAAATAAAAGGCTCTTTTTTGTCCAAGAACGTAAACCCGTAACGGATGGCCCTTCTCAAAATTCTTCGTATTACATAGCCGGCGCCCGTATTGCTCGGAAGCTGTCCATCCGAGATTGAAAATGCCACGGCGCGAACGTGGTCTGCAATTACCCGTGTCGCAATATCTTTCTTTTCGTCCTTTCCGTATTTTGAATTCGTAATTGCCTCAATCTCGCGAATTAGCGGTGTAAAAACATCGGTATCGTAATTGCTCTGTTTATTTTGCAAAACCATACACAAACGTTCAAAACCCATCCCGGTATCAACGTGCTGTGCAGGTAATTTTTCAAGGCTGCCGTTGGCTTTTCGGTTGAATTGCATAAAAACCAAGTTCCAGATTTCCACTACTTGCGGATGGTCGTTATTCACCAAATCCTTCCCCGGAATTTTAGCCTTCTCTTCCGCCGAACGAATATCTACGTGTATTTCGCTACATGGTCCGCACGGACCTTGGTCGCCCATTTCCCAAAAATTGTCCTTTTTGTTTCCATTTAAAATGCGATCTTCGGGCACGAATTGTTTCCAAAGTTCATAAGCTTCGGTATCGCGCTCCAAACCTTCACTTTCATCGCCTTCAAAAATGGTTACGTAGAGAATTTCCTTATCAATTTTATAGACTTCGGTCAAAAGCTCCCACGCCCATTCGATGGCTTCTTTCTTAAAATAGTCTCCAAAACTCCAGTTCCCCAACATTTCAAACATGGTGTGGTGGTAGGTGTCCATTCCCACTTCTTCGAGATCGTTGTGCTTTCCGCTTACGCGCAGACATTTTTGTGTATCGGCTATGCGGTTGCTTTTCGGCTTACCATTTCCGAGGAAATATTCCTTAAATGGCGCCATCCCACTGTTGATGAACATTAGCGTTGGGTCATTCTTCACCACCATTTGCGCCGAGGGCACAATTGCGTGATGTTTCGACTTGAAAAATTCTAAAAATTTGGAACGGGTTTCCTTCGAGTTCATTTCTTATAAAGTTATGCTAAAATTAAGGGTTGGGCGCAGTGGCAAACAATTTCTATATTTGTAAAAACGTTACCTTTACTTCGCGCGAACAAGCAACGCGCAAAAATAGCAATTTTTTAACGCATGTCTAAGGTTAAATATTACTACGATAGCGAAACGCTCTCGTACCGAAAAATAGAAAAGAAAAAAGGCCGAAAACTGAAGATTTTCGCTCTTAGCCTATTGGGAATGTTTTTAAGTGGCTTTCTGCTGCTTTTGGTCTATATAAATCTCCCGTCAGTACAAACCCCAAAAGAAATGTCTCTTCAGCGTGAGCTGAACCAAATGCAGCTTCAGTTTGAGCTTTTGAATAAAAAAATGGAGCAGGCACAGGCCGTACTTGCAGAGGTTGAGGAGCGGGACAACAATCTTTATCGTGTATATTTCGAGACCAACCCCATTCCCGAAGAGCAGCGGAGAGCTGGTTTTGGAGGTATTAACCGCTATAAGGACCTGGAGGGTTTTGACAATTCAAAATTGATAATAAATACCACCCGCAATCTGGATATTTTAACCAAGCAGATTGTGGTGCAGTCGAAATCGTTGGATGAAATAGCCAAACTTGCCGAGGAAAAAGAAAAACTTTTGGCCGCCATTCCAGCAATTCAACCAGTAAAAAATGAAGACCTAACGCGAATGGCATCAGGTTATGGTTACAGAACCGATCCATTTACAAAGGCTAGAAAGTTTCACTACGGAATGGATTTTACCGCACCACGAGGAACCCCGGTTTATGCAACGGGCGATGGTAAAGTAACCCGCGCCGACAATACGGCCACGGGCTACGGAAACCACGTGGTGATTGACCACGGCTACGGCTATGAAAGTCTGTATGGACATTTGTACAAATACAATGTGCGCCCAGGGCAAAAAGTGCAGCGTGGCGACATTATAGGTTTTGTGGGTAGCACCGGAAGAAGCGAGGCCCCGCACTGCCATTACGAGGTTTTCAAGGATGGCGAACGCATTAATCCGATTAATTTTTACTACGGAAGTTTGACTGCGGAAGAATTTGCCGAAATCTTGAGAAAATCACAGGAAGAAAACCAATCTTTAGATTAAATTCCAAAAAACAAAAACCAAATTCCAAAAAATTGAAATTAATCACTGATAACACTTAACTCTTAACAAAAACAAATGTACATAGACCTACCCGAAAAACTATATTACGGCATTGGCGAAGTAGCCGAAGCTTTCGGCGTTAATACCTCGCTGATACGTTTTTGGGAAAAGGAATTTGATGTATTGAAGCCAAAAAAAAATGCCAAAGGCAACCGAAAGTTTACCCCGCAGGACATCAAAAATCTGGAATTGATTTACCATTTGGTGAAAGAGCGCGGGTTTACGCTGGAAGGCGCAAAAATCCATTTAAAGGAAAACAAACAAAAAACACTCGACCAGTTTGAGATTATTCGAAAACTGGAATCGGTAAAAGCAGAACTTTTAAAAATCAAAGAACAACTCTAAAATCAACCTTATCATGAAAAAATGGTTACCCATTATTATTATTCTTGGCCTTATTTTAATCATTGGAGGCTATTTGGCCAGTCTTAACAACAAATTGGTCGTTTTGGATGAAAAAGCCACTGCCCAATGGGCAAATGTGGAAAGCTCATATCAACGTCGTGCAGACCTCATTCCTAATATTGTCAGTACTGCAAAAGGCTATGCCGAGTTTGAACAGGAAACATTGGTTGCTGTTACTGAAGCACGCAGTAAAGCCACTTCCATAAATATTGATCCTTCTAACATAACCCCGGAACAACTTGCCCAATATCAACAGGCACAGGCAGGCGTAACTTCCGCGCTTTCACGATTATTGGCTGTTTTTGAGAGATACCCCGATTTAAAGGCGAATGAAAATTTCAAGGAACTGATAAACGAACTGGAACGCACCGAAAACCGCATCAACGTGGAGCGCAACAGGTTCAACGAAGAAGCGCGACTGTTCAATACCGAAATAAATCAATTCCCAACAAAAATATTTGCTGGAATGTTAGGCTTCGACGAAAAAGCGTACTTCAAAGCCGATGAAGGAAGCGAGAAAGCACCCGAAGTGAATTTTGATGACTTAGGAAATAACAAAGAGTAATGTCTAAAGTTGAAGATTTTCTTACTTCTGAAGAAGAAGCCGCAATAATTGAAGCCATTCGCACTGCCGAAAAAAACACCTCGGGCGAAATACGGGTACATTTGGAACCCTCTTCCATTTCCGCAGAAGAACCAAACGAGCACATTGACGCCTTTGATCGCGCCGCGGAAGTTTTTGATATGCTGAATATGCACAACACCGCAGAACGCAACGGCGTACTTATTTATGTTGCTGTAGATGACCGAACGCTTGTAATTATGGGCGACCAGGGCATCAATGACATTGTGGGCCAGAATTTTTGGGAAAGCACCAAAGACATTATCATCAACCATTTTAAGAATGGAGAAATGAAACAAGGTTTGGTAGAAGGAATTCTAAAAGCTGGCGAACAGTTGAAAAAACATTTCCCACACCAAAAAGATGACAAAAATGAACTGCCGGATGATATTTCCGTAGGATAACTTTAAGTATTCAGTTGGCAGTTGCAGTTAGCAGTAAAAAAATTTAATGAAACAATTTCTTCTGAAATATAATTTCTTATTTGTATTTATTGCAGTCACATTTTTTTATCAAAATGTTTCTGCCCAATATGAAATCCCACCAAAACCTGATAAACAGACTTCACTTTACGATTATATAAATCTGCTTACCCCCACACAGAAAAATGCGCTGGAAAGCAAGTTGGTTCGTTATGCAGATTCCACTTCCACGCAAATTGTTTGCATTATTATTGGTTCCACAAATGGTGAAGACATTTCCATGCTCGGCGCAGAATGGGGCCAAAAATGGGGTATCGGCCAAAGCGGTGAAGACAACGGAATTGTTATAACACTTGCCAAAGACGACCGCAAGGTTGATATAAATACTGGCTACGGCATAGAATACCGAATCACCGATTTAATGTCTGAACGTATCATAAACCGAATAATGATTCCCGAATTTAAAACCGGAAATTATTATGAAGGCCTGGATAAAGGTAGCGATGCCATCTTTGCGGCGCTGAAAGGCGAATTTAAGGAAGACCGCGATTTCGGAAAAAAAGACGGCACGCCTATCCCTTTTTTCATCATATTCATCTTTATCATTATCATCATTGCGCTTATGCGTAAAGGCGGTCGCGGTGGTAAAGGCGGTGGAGGCGGAAGCTTGTTGGACATTATTGTACTGAGCAGCCTTGGTCGCGGTGGTTTTGGCGGCGGCGGTGGAAGCTTTGGCGGTGGTGGAAGTTTCGGTGGAGGCGGAGGCGGCTTTGGCGGCGGTTTCGGCGGCGGTGGCTTTGGTGGTGGTGGCGCTAGCGGGGGTTGGTAGACTAAAATTATATATTTATAAGTATGAAGTTTTCATCTACAGCACTTTTACTTTTTCTATTATTTTTTTCCTGTAAAAGTCAAGTCAATAGTGATTCATCCATTCTTCAAGAAAATTCTAATTCTCTAGCAGTAGTTGATTCTTCAAATATTTTTTCAATTTCAGAAAATTATGACCTGGCCAACAAACTGGTGCAATACGCAGAAAAGACAACTCGGCAAATAGTTGTAGTAACTGTAGATTCTATTTTTCCATATGATGATATTCGAAAATATGCCGGTGATTTAAGAAATTATTGGGGTATTGAACAGAAAGATGTGGACAATGGGTTAGTTTTGGTACTGTCAACTTCCTTAAAAAAAGTAGCAATTTCTACAGGATATGGAACCAAAAAAATACTAACCGATTCTATTTGCCAAAAAAGTAATTGACAGTGTAATGGTTCCAGCCTTTAAAAAAGGTAATTATTATATTGGTGTTGATAATGGAGTAGACTCGCTTATTGAGATATGGAATACAAAAAAAACATTTGACTAATCCCACGGATTGTCATCTATTTCTCCTTTCTTCCCAAGTGTATTGAATTTGTAGCTCAACGTAAGCATAAAATATTGCTTTAATACCGTGCTCTGTACATCTTGAATGTAATCTTCATTTGAAACCCTGAGAACATTGTTGTTTTGATTCAATAAGTCATAAACTTTTAACGCAACACTTCCTTTTTCTTTTAAAAAGGTATAAGTCAACGAGGCATTCCAAAAAACATAACTTTGGTCAAAACCATCGGCCACATCGGCATTGTACACATACTTAATATCATTACTCCATTCTAAAAATTTTGGAAAAAATGTCTTTGTTCGAAAGTTAAGTTCGTGGCGTGTATAGTTACGGTCTTCAAAGGCGTCAATATCAAAACTATTGATATTGTAATTAAGAGTGTATCTCGGGCCAAACTCGAAATAATCATCCCAGGTAAATGTTGCTCCCACAGTAGGGAAATAACCAATTGTCCTACTATTATATTTTATATTATTATTAAAATTTACACTCTTAGATGTATTAATATATAAGCTTGCCCCAAGTTTTAAAGTACGTAAACTATCAATTTTTGAACTTTTGTTATACCCTATATTTCCCGAAACGCTATAATTACCATCAACATTTGTATAGGTGGTATTTCGTATGAAATTTTCATCAATAATGGTTTTGGGAACCACCCTATCATTTGTAAATTCAGCGTTTAAGTATGAGAAAAAACCTGATTGCGTTTGATAGTCATAGTTATTTGCCCCAAAATATATTCTATTTTCGTTGGAGGGTTTTAAGTCTGGGTTTCCCGTAGTAATATTCAATGGATCGGAAATATCTACATAAGGTGAAAGTTGGTCAATACTAGGGGCATTATTTTGTAAATAATAACCTGAATAAATACTGAATTTTTTGCTGAAACTATACCGAAAATTCGCGCTTAACTCCAAAGCGTTAAAATGGTTTTCAAATTGAATATCACGAAGGGCATCATTACTTTCGAGCGTTCGGAAAACATAGGAAGCATTGATGCGGGCATATATTTTTTCATTTCTATAGTTAACACCAATTTCTGGGGTAGAGCTTTCGTTAGTGTTTACGAAATCTGTGCTTTGCGCCGTATTGAATTCTGAAAAATCTTGTGTTATATCATTAAAGTCAAATACACTGCGTTTATCTACACGCTTCTCGTTTTGGAAAGTATAGCTTAAATTCATAAAAAGGGTATCGGCAATTAAAGGAAAGTTGAACGATGGAGAAATTCTATAACTATTTTTATCTTGATCGCCGTTTATAAATTGATTTCTATCAATAAGCGAGGGCGCATTGCCAAAAATTTGTGTCAATGATTGTTTGAAATCATCATTTTCAGTTCCGTTTACTTCGTTTCTTACAAACATTCTAAAATACCCCCCACCGCTTCCATATTTTTTTGTGGCGATGAAAGTATTCTCAAAATTTCTTCCTTCGCGAAAACTTTGGTTGTTACTGTTGGACTGGTTTATTATTTCATCTAAAAGATTTCGGCTTTCTTCATTTCTTATAAAATTTTCCGAACTTTTATTAAAAGTAAATTGCGGCCGTACTTCAATTAAAAATGTAGAATCTATTTGGGTTTTAAAACGAATGTTTGCGGAATGAGTATCGCTCTCACTATCTGATCGCGAATTGGAAGTGGAAAAATATCTGTTCTCGGGTAAAATATTTTCACGTTCGCGAATTTCCTCGTTAAAGGAATTTGCTGAGGAATAGAAATAATCTGCGCTTATATCGGTGTCTTTCGAAAAATCATCGGCATAGTTTGCACCTATCGTACGCGAATTAGTAATTCCCTCTCCTCCTCCAAAAGATCTACCGTTATAGTTAAAAGAACCATTGCTGTTCATATTTATATAACGTGCACTGCCAAACATTTTTTCAATCTCGCCAAAACTGAATCCGGGTGAATTTATATTGTTCCCACCGGCCAAGGCACTTAGGCGAAGGTCATTATCAAAATAATTTAGAAGTCCGGCATACTCAAAACGTTTATCTGTTCCGCCACCCGCAGCCATCCTGCCAAAAACCCCCTTGTTTTTTTCTTCGTCAATGGTAATATTAATTGTTTTGTTTTGATCGTCGCCTTTTTCACCGGCAAAAGCCTCAGAATCAGTTTTTGTATCGGTCACTTGAATTTTATCTACAATTTCTTTGGTAAGGTTTCTAGTGGCAATTGTAGGATCGTCACCAAAAAATGGTTTCCCATTGACCAGAATTTTATTTACCGGTTTTCCGTTTACGGTAATCTTTCCTTGGGCATCAACTTCAACCCCCGGGAGTTCCTTTAATAAATCCTCAACCGTTGCATTAGCCTTTGTGCTGAAAGAGGCCGCATTAAACTCCAAGGTATCTTTTTTGATAGTAATAGGTGCGCGATTTGCAGTAACAACAACTCCTTCCAGCTCTTCGGCCAGAACCGCCATTTTTATGGTCCCTAAATCTATGGGTTGCCCGTTGAGCGTTACTTTTTTTCGGAAAGGGGTGTAACCATTATAACTTATGTTAACGTTTATCTCTTCGGAAGATGATTTTCCCACCAATTTAAAATCACCTTGTTTTCCAGTAATTGTATAGGTTATTAAAGAACTGTCGGCTATTTTTTCTGCAAACACAGTAGCAGATTCCAACGGATATCCTTCACTTTCGTCTTCAAGTTTACCAGAAATCTCAAATTTTTGGGCATGAAGAAATGTAGATAGCAAGCTGAAAATCAGCAGATAAAAATACTTCTGCATATAGGTAGATTCAATCTTTTTTAAGTTTTACTTTTCTGGGGAGAAAATAAAGCTTAAATATAGAAGAATTACCCTATAGAAAAGGAAAGTTTTTTACTTTTTTCTAAAATAAACCGTAATCGGAACTCCCGAAAAATCGAAGTTTTCACGTAATTTATTTTCAATAAAACGCTTGTACGGATCTTTTACATATTGCGGCAAGTTGCAGAAAAAGGCGAAACTTGGATAAGGAGTTGGCAACTGCGTGCAGAACTTTATTTTTACGTATTTCGCTTTGTAAGCAGGTGGCGGATAGGCTTGAATAATAGGCAGCATCACTTCATTCAGCTCGCTAGTTTTAATCTTTTTACTTCGGTTTTCATAAACCTCAACGGCAGTTTCTATGGCTTTATAAATACGTTGCTTTGTAAGCGCAGAAATAAAAACTATTGGCACATCCACAAAAGGTTCACATTGCTGGCGGATGTATTTTTCATAATCCTTCACGCTGCTGCTTTCTTTGTCTTCAACCAAATCCCATTTGTTGGCAAGTATCACAATCCCTTTATTGTTTCGCTGTGCCAGCCAAAAAATATTTTCAACCTGCCCGTCAAAACCGCGGGTGGCATCAAAAACCAAAATAATTACATCGCAATGTTCAATGGCACGAACGCTTCGCATTACTGAATAAAATTCTAAATCTTCCTTTACCTTGCTTTTTTTGCGGATTCCAGCAGTGTCAACCAAGTTAAACTCAAACCCAAAACGGTTGTATTTTGTATCAATACTATCACGCGTTGTACCCGCAATATCCGTCACAATATATCGCTCTTCCCCAATCAAGGCATTTATAAATGATGACTTTCCAGCATTTGGACGACCAACAACTGCAAAACGCGGAAGCTCGCTGTCATCCGCTTCTTCTCTATCTGGCAATGCTTTTACAATATCGTCCAATAATTCGCCGGTACCACTACCGTTGATACTAGAAATATTGTATTGATTTTCAAAACCAAGTGAATAAAACTCCAAAGCATCGTTTACGCGGGAAGCTGCATCCACTTTGTTGATTGCTAAAAAGATTGGCTTTTTTGAACGGCGGAGTAGTTTTGCAACCTCTTGATCCATTCCGGTAACGCCGCTTTCCACGTCAACCATAAAGATAATCGCATCGGCTTCGTCAATTGCCAATTCAACTTGTTTGTCAATTTCGGCTTCAAAAATATCATCGCTGCCCTTTACATATCCTCCAGTGTCAATCAACGAAAAATCTTTCCCGTTCCAATCGCTTTTTCCGTAGTGACGGTCACGCGTAACGCCGCTCACCGCATCTACAATGGCTTCTCTACGCTGAATCAATCTATTGAAAAAAGTGGATTTTCCTACATTCGGTCTTCCTACTACGGCAACAATGCTCATAATCTTAAATTTAGGGTGCAAAAATAGCTTTTAGTTGGCAGAAAAAATATTATTTTAACGGCTTTAAAAATAAATAATAAAGAATGCTTTCTAATGAAATAGTTTTGCGACCTCGTTTCCAAATGGAACTTGAACAACCTTCTTCACAATTGCTTGCAAAATTTTCGGAAACAAAAAAAAACCAAAATAAATTTATAGTTTCCTGTGTGGACGATCACATTTTTATAAAACTTCCAAATAAGGAACAGCATTTTTGGTCGCCGCAATTGCATTTGGAAATTTCTGAAAAAGATGAAAATTCGTGTAGTCTGCACGGATTTTTTGGACCAAACCCAACAGTTTGGACCATGTTTATGTTTCTGCACGTTGCGGTAGGCATTCTTTTTATGGTAAATGCAACTTGGCTGTATTCAAACTACAATATGGAAAACCCGATAACGCTTCAAGTCGGGATTGCAATAGTTTTGGTTTTGGCGTGGATCCTACTGTATTTTGCAGGCGTGATGGGCAAGAAAAAAGGAAAACCCGGAATGCGGGAACTCTACGGGTTTATGACAGAAACCATCGGGTAAAATTCCAAATCCCAAATTCCAAAAATTATTCTTTAGTGAATTACGATTTGTGCTTTGGGATTTGTGATTTTACTTTTGGAGTTTTACTTTTGATTGTATCCAAATCTACGAAGTTGCTTTTCATTACTTCGCCAGTCTTTGTTCACCTTCACATAAAGTTCGAGATGGATTTGTTTTCCAAAGAATTTTTCTAAATCCTTTCGAGCTTCAACACCAACACGTTTTAATGCAGAACCTTTGTGACCGATAATGATTCCTTTTTGGGTTTCGCGTTCCACCATTATTACACTGCGGATGCGGATGATGGTTTCGTCCTCAAAAAATTCCTCCGTATCAATTTCTACGGAATAGGGAATCTCCTTTTTGTAGTGCATCAATATTTTTTCGCGAATGGCTTCGTTTACGAAAAACCGTTCGGGTTTATCAGTCAATTGGTCCTTTGGATAAAACGGTGGCGACTCGGGCAACAATTCAATTATTCGATTGAAAACTTCGGGAACCCCAAAATTTTGCAGCGCCGAAACAGCAAATATTTCAGCGTTCGGAACTTTTTCCTGCCACATTTTTAAAGCTTCGGAAAGTAATTCCTCATTGCCCTTGTCAATTTTATTTATAAGTAGTAAAACAGGGATTTTTGAATTTGTTATTTTATTGAAAAACGCTTCATCCTTCAATTCCTTTTCGCCCAATTCAACCAGATACAGCAGAATATCGGCATCCTCAAAAGCTGATTTCACAAAATCCATCATACTTTCCTGCAGTTGGTACGCAGGTTTTATGATTCCGGGTGTATCACTCAAAAGCACTTGAAAATCATCGCCGTTCACAATTCCCAAAATGCGGTGGCGGGTGGTTTGCGCTTTGGAAGTGATTATAGAAAGCCGCTCGCCCACAAAAGCGTTCATCAGCGTGCTTTTGCCCACGTTTGGGTTTCCAATAATATTTACGAATCCAGCTTTGTGTTTTGTCATTTCTTTGGAATTGATATTGCAAATTTAACGCTTAAATCCCGAAACATCGGATTTGGTTCAATTTTAAAACTTTCAGCCTCGAAATCCTTACTTTTGTGAAATGCTTTTCCCAAAGAAAAAAATAGAGCTTGAAAAAGGTGATTATTACATAACGCCCGAAGGCTACAAATGTTTTACGGAACAATACCACTTAAAACGCGGATATTGCTGTGAAAGTGGTTGCAGGCATTGTCCCTACGGATTCGACAAGAAAACCGGAAAGCATCAATAAAACATATTTAAAAAATGACTTTTAAAGAACAAATACAACAAGGAATCCCTTCCTTTTTACCCGAAAGGAAATCTTACGATACATCTATAAACCATGCGCCAAAGCGAAAAGACATTCTTTCAAAAGAAGAAAAAGAACTTGCGCTTCGCAATGCGCTTCGCTATTTTGAGCCAAAAAATCACGCCACGCTCCTACCCGAATTTCGCGAGGAATTGGAAAAATATGGACGGATTTATATGTACCGCTTCCGACCAGATTATAAAATTTACGCACGGCCTATTGAAGAATATCCCGGAGAATGTGAACAGGCAAAAGCAATTATGCTGATGATCCAAAACAACTTGGATTATGCTGTTGCCCAACATCCACACGAATTGATTACGTATGGTGGAAATGGTGCCGTTTTTCAAAATTGGGCGCAGTATCTTTTGGTGATGAAATACCTTTCGGAAATGACCGATGAACAGACATTAGTTGTGTATTCCGGTCATCCGTTAGGGTTGTTTCCTTCACACAAAGACGCGCCGCGCGTTGTTGTTACCAATGGAATGATGATTCCGAATTACTCCAAACCGGACGATTGGGAAAAATTCAATGCTTTGGGCGTAACGCAATACGGCCAAATGACGGCGGGGAGCTATATGTACATTGGCCCACAGGGTATTGTTCACGGAACCACGATTACGGTTTTGAATGGTTTCAGAAAAATTAAAAAAGAAACAAAAGGCGGTCTTTTTGTAACATCCGGGCTTGGTGGAATGAGCGGCGCACAACCTAAAGCTGGAAATATTGCAGGTTGCGTAACGGTCTGCGCCGAAGTGAATAAAAAAGCTACTGAAACCAGACACAGCCAAGGCTGGGTGGATGAAGTTATTTCAGATTTGGAAAAACTTTCAAAACGTGTGAAAGAGGCAACTTCAAATAAAGAAACCGTTTCAATCGCTTACGATGGAAATATCGTTGAAGTGTGGGAAAAATTTGCGGAGGAAAATATCCACATCGACCTCGGAAGCGACCAAACCTCACTTCACAATCCGTGGGCTGGTGGTTATTATCCTGTTGGGTTAACGTATGAGGAAGCCAATGAAATGATGGCAAACAATCCAGATCAATTTAAAAAGGAAGTACAAAAAAGTTTGCGCCGCCAAGTTGAGGCAATAAACAAACACACTGCAAAAGGCACTTATTTCTTCGACTACGGAAATGCTTTCCTTTTGGAAGCTTCACGTGCTGGCGCTGATGTTCTTTCCGAAGAAAAAGGCAAAGAATTCAAATATCCATCCTATGTCCAAGATATTATGGGCCCAATGTGCTTTGATTATGGTTTTGGACCTTTCCGCTGGGTTTGTGCTTCGGGCAAACCGGAAGATCTTCAAAAAACCGATGAAATAGCCTGTGAAGTTTTGGAAGAACTGATGAAAAATTCGCCAAAAGAAATTCAGCAGCAAATGCAGGATAACATTACTTGGATAAAAGGGGCGCAGGAAAATAAATTGGTTGTTGGTTCACAGGCACGTATTCTTTATGCAGATTCTGACGGGCGTGTGCAGATTGCTTCCGCATTTAACAAAGCTATTTCCGAAGGGAAAATTGGGCCAGTTGTTTTAGGTCGCGACCATCACGATGTTTCAGGAACGGATTCGCCATATCGCGAAACTTCAAATATTTATGATGGCAGCAGATTTACGGCTGATATGGCAATCCAAAACGTAATTGGCGATAGCTTTCGCGGCGCAACATGGGTAAGCATCCACAACGGTGGTGGCGTAGGCTGGGGAGAAGTGATAAACGGCGGTTTCGGAATGGTTCTTGATGGTAGTGAAGATGCGCAACGACGTTTAGAAAATATGCTTTTCTGGGATGTGAATAACGGAATAGCAAGACGCAGTTGGGCACGAAATGACGAAGCTGTTTTCGCAATAAAACGCGCGATGGAAAACAATCCGAAATTAAAGGTTACGCTTCCAAATTTTGTTGACGATAAATTATTCACCTAAAAAAAACCGACCACGAATTCACTAATTAAAAATATTCGTGCATTCGTGGCTAAAAAAAAGAAAAAGATGAAAGCACTTAAATTTTTACCGCTGTTGTTTCTTTTTGTTTTCGCTTCCTGCGCCACCGTTCGTGTGGCAACGGATTTCGACAAAGAAGCAAATTTTAATCAGTACAATTCCTTCGCCTTTTTTAAACCAGGGATTGACAAAGCCGAGATCAGCGACCTCGACAAAAAACGTATTCTTCGAGCCATTGAAGAAAATCTTACCGTAAAAGGAATGTCAAAATCTGAAACTCCAGATTTACTCGTTAGCATTTTCACCAAAGAGCGTGAACGCATTGACGTTTACAACAACAATTTTGGTATGGGTTGGGGTTGGAGCCCTTGGTATTATGGAGGTTATTATGGCGGAAGCAATGTTTCTCGCTCAACCGAAGGTACCCTTTATATCGATTTGATTGACGCCAAAACAAATAATTTAGTTTGGCAAGGAATGGGTAGCGCAGATTTAGTAACGAGCAATATGGAAAAAAAGGAAGAACGTATTCGTGAAATTGTGATGAAAATTTTAGCGGAATATCCGCCAGGAACGCTCAAGAACTAATTTCAAGAAGGCTTTTATGCAAAATGTATAAAAGCCTTTTTTTTATCTTTATAAATAATTTTTGGAGCTCACTTCCAAAAAAAGTTTAAAATTTATAATTCAATAAAAAAGTTTTTATTATTAAAAAATAAATTCAGTTTACTTTAATCTTTGCTGAAGCAAACCAATGATGTAATTCAACGAATGAAAAACAATACCTGCTAAAAGAAATGATAAAACTTTCAAAATATAACCAGCGATCATTGTATGGGGGTTTAATTGCCGCTATTATTACAGGAGCGGGTGTTTTCCTTTTGGGAAATATTTCAGGCTATGAGGCAAAAAAATTGATAACTTCATCCCTGCCCGGAATCAACATGCTCTGCAATACCATTGTGCTAGCTTCTGCAACTATTTTGGCGCTTTTGCTAACCCTTTTGGGAATAAGCTCTGGATCCAAATCAAAATTGAAAAAAGAACATTATACCCAAGTAATGGCAATTGCTAAATTGGATACTATCCTATTTGTAATAGCGATTATCCTTTTTCAAATATTCAACATTCCCATCACCGAATCTGAAGAATTGCCTACTACCTGGTATTCCAATATTTATTGGGCCACGCTTTTCCTTTCTTCATTGCTCAGCGGCGGTATGGTTTCTGTAATATTGATGCTTTATAACACAGTTATAAATATGATTAAAATTGTGGGATTGGAGGAAAAAGACCATCCGCTTGTTTTTCACGAGGATAATAAAGATAGAGAGTAAGGAATAAAAAAAACCTTCCCAAAAAGAGGAAGGCTTATCAAAAGTTAGAGGTTAAAATTAGTTTAATGTTTAATCAGTAATTTAAAATTTCCAAAATCTTCTTCTTTACTTTTTCCGTGGAAGGAATCATGGTTTCTTCCAATACTGAATTCAAAGGAATCGCGGGCATATTTTCAGAACCAATCAACATCACCGGTGCATCCAATTGCTGAAAACATTCCTCTTGAATCTTTCCCTGAAGCCCTCTGCTGAAACCGTTTTCAGAAGGCTCTTCTGTTACAATTAAACATTTTCCGCATTTTTTTACGCTTTTGAAAACTGTTTCATAATCCAAAGGATGAAGGGTTCGTAAATCCACAATTTCAATTTTATCCTGCATTCCAAGTTCTTCGGAAGCGTTCATCGCCCAATGCATACCCATTCCATAAGTAATGATGGAAAGTGTTTCTTCTTCCTCCTGTTTCCAGATTTCCTGTAATACCCAAGCTTTTCCGAACGGCAAAATATAATCTTCCGAAGGCATTAATGAAGTTGCGCCTTTTGTGCCTTTAACTTTGCTCCAATACAGACCTTTATGCTCAAAGATCACAACCGGATTTGGATCGTAATAGGCAGCTTTCAGCAATCCTTTCAAATCGGCTCCGTTGCTCGGATACGCAATTTTCAACCCGCGAATATTTGTAACCACACTTTCCACGGAAGAGGAATGGTACGGCCCACCGCTGCCATATGCGCCAATCGGCACACGTAAAATCATTGAAACCGGCCATTTTCCGTTTGAAAGATAACAGCTTCGGGAAACTTCGGTAAAAAGTTGGTTAAGTCCGGGCCAAATATAATCTGCAAATTGAACCTCAACGATTGGCTTTAAACCAACAGCGCTCATACCAACGGTACTTCCTACAATAAATGCTTCTTGAATTGGCGTATTAAAAACGCGATTGTCTCCAAATTTTTGAGCCAAAGTTGCCGCTTCGCGGAAAACGCCGCCCAAACGTCCGCCAACATCTTGCCCATACAATAAACATTCGGGATGTTTAGCCATCAACTCCTCAATTGCGAAAAGCGCGCAATCTACCATCACAACTTTTTCGCCCCCTTTCGGACTTCTTTCGCCTTTTTCTTCGGTAATTTCAGTTGGTGCAAAATCGTGCGTAAAAAGATCTTCAGGCTTTGGATCTTCTGCTTTTAAGGCATTTTCTAGACTTTCCGCAACTTCCTTTTTTGTAATACTTTCAATTTCCGAAAGATCTTTTTCTAAAAAATCATTTTCCAAAAGCAATTTCTTCAACTTTGGATAAGGATCGCGACTTCTGGCTTCATCAAGATCATCGCGGTAAAATTCCATCCGAACCCCAGAAGTGTGATGATTTAAAAGCGGAACTTTTGCATGTACTAAAAACGGTCTGCGCTCTTTCCTGATTTTTGAAATTACATCTTGAATAGTATTGTAGCTTTCCTCAAAATCGGTTCCGTCTATTGAAACCGCTTCCAAACCGTGAAAACCTGCAGCGTATTCAAAAGCATTTTGCGCGCGGGTTTCCGCCGCATTTGCCGAAATGTCCCAACCATTATCCTGCACAAAATATAGAATTGGCAACTGTTTTAAAGCTGCCATTTGAAAGGCTTCGGCAATTTCACCTTCGGTTACGGAAGCATCCCCCAAACTGCAAACTACAATTGGAGATTCAGAAGTTTCATTTTTAAATTCTGCCTTAAACGATTCCTTATACCAAAACCCCATTGCAACACCTGTAGCTGGAATGGCCTGCATTCCCGTGGCTGAACTTTGGTGCGGGATTTTTGGCTTGTCGGCATCCTTCAAACTTGGATGGCTGTAATACGTTCTTCCGCCCGAAAATGGGTCGTCTTTTTTTGCCAAAACCTGGAGCATCAGCTCATACGGTTTCATCCCGATAGACAATAACATCGAGTCGTCGCGATAATAGGGAAATGCGTAATCCTGAGGCAAAAGTTGCATCCCAACAGCTATCTGTATTACTTCATGCCCGCGCGAAGTGGCATGCACGTATTTTGAAACGGTTTTAAAATTTTCTTCATAAATCTCAGTCATAGCCTTTGCGGTAACGAGATTTTTGAAGGCTTTTTTTAATATGTCTTTTGAAATATTCACTTATCTATACTTAAGAAGGTCTCGCCTAAGCTCGACCAGATAATTGTTAAATTTTTCTATTGGTATCAAATTTCTCCATATAATCCGCAATTCTTCGTAAGAACGAACCTGCCAAATACCCATCCACAATTCGATGGTCAAAGGAAAGGGAAAGATACATCATCTGCCTAATTTCGATAGTATCGCCACTTTCACGCTCCATTACTTCAGCGCGTTTTTTAATGATGCCTGTAGCTAAAATTGCGGCTTCGGGTTGGTTTATAATTGGTGTCCCCATCAAACTTCCAAAAGTACCTACGTTGCTTATAGTAAAGGTGCTTCCTGAGGTGTCATCGCTTTTTAATTTATTGTCGCGAGATTTTCCAGCCAATTCTCCAGTGGCTTTAGCCAATTCTTTTAAATCTTTTTTATCGGCATTTCTTACAACAGGAACAATCAAATTTCCTGAAGGAAGTGCGGTAGCCATCCCAATATTTATATCTTCTTTTACAATAATATTTTTTCCGTCAAGTGAAGAATTGATCATCGGGAAATCTTTAATTGCCTTTGCCACACACTCAATAAATAATGGCGTGAACGTGAGTTTTTCGTTGTGTTTTTTTTGAAAAGCTTCTTTATTTTTAGTTCGCCAAGTAACCATTTCGGTCAAATCTGCCTCTACGTATGCAGTTACGTGAGGCGAAGTGTGCTTACTGAAAACCATATGGTCTGCAATCATCTGGCGCATCCGGTCCATTTGGACGATTTTGCCTTTGCCTTTGTCGAATTTCAAATCGGGAATTTGAAATCCAGGAGATACCGAAACGGGTTGTACAAACTGAAACGGACGTCCATTCTCCAAATAATTTATAACATCACTTTTTCGCAATCGACCATCCTTTCCAGTCCCGGAAATTCTGGCCAACTCTTCATAACTGATGTGGTTTTTACGAGCCATAGCATCAACCAAAGGTGAAATAAAAACGTTTTCGTTTACTTTAAAAGAAGCAGGTTTTGAGACTTGCTTTTGCGCTTTAGATTTTTCGGTAGTTTGGCTTTTAGTTACACTTTTTTGAGAAACATCTTTTGAAGATTTTGAAACTCCTTGTTCAACTGAAAGTTCCAAAATAGCAATCACTTCCCCCACAGGAACAATATCTTGAGCTTTAAATTTATGTTCCAGCATTTTCCCGGAAGCTGGCGCAGGAACTTCGTTGTCCACTTTATCGGTTGCAACTTCCAATAAAATATCGCCTTCTTCAAAAGAATCGCCTTCGTTTACCAGCCAATTGATAATCGTTCCTTCGGTAATGCTTTCACCCATTTTGGGCATTTTGAATTCTGTTTTCGACATAGTTGTCTTTATTCTTTTTTCTCTTTTCTGAATTCAGAAATAGTTTTATAAAAATCTTCCTGCTTTGGTCGGTTCTTCGGAATTTCCCGCAACGGCTCCACTTCTCGTAAGCTTTCGTGGCAATCCGTTGGCAATTGTTGGTACAATCGGGTTCCCGCAGTTTTCCACACAATCATTTCATCCGAAATATCCTTAATGGCTTTTGCAGGGTTGCCGACAATCAATTTCCGCTTTGGGAATTTTTCCTCAGCCTTCACAAAACTCATTGCGCCAACGATACATTCATCGCCAATTTCGGCATCATCCATTATTACGCTGTTCATTCCGATCAAACAATTTCTTCCCAAATTGGCACCGTGAATTATTGCTCCGTGACCCACATGTGCACTTTCCTTCAAAACAATACTTTTCCCAGGAAACATATGAACAGTACAATTTTCCTGCACATTTACGCCATCTTCCAAAATAATCTCACCCCAATCACCACGAATTGCCGCTCCTGGACCTATGTAGCAGTTTTTCCCAATAATTACATTGCCAGTAACGGCTGCCAATGGATGGACGAAACTGCTTTCGTGGATTACTGGAATATGGCCTTTGAAAGAATAAATCATATTTTATTCAAATCGTTTCAACGTTTCTTTTGTAAAATCACTCAAAACCAATCTTCCAGAAATGACAGCCCTTTCAGCAAGCAATTCATCCCAATCTTCCGTGCCGCTCCAAAATACTTTTTTCATCTCTTTCATTGCTTCTGGATTGTAATTACAAAGATTTTCAGCGAATTTTTGAACGGCTTCGTCCAACTCTTCCACCGAATCATAAACCTGATTGTACAATCCTTTTTGGCGTGCCCATTCAGCTTCGTAAAAAGTATTGGCATCAATTGCAATTTGGCTCATCGCGCTCAGGCCAAGTTTTCTTTCCACGGCGGGGCCAACTACAAAGGGACCAATTCCCACATTCAACTCGCTCAATTTTATTGCCGCAAATTTTGTAGCCATACAATAATCTGTCGCCGAAGCTACGCCTACGCCACCGCCCACGGTTTTCCCCTGAATTCTACCGATGATGAATTTTGGGCATTTGCGCATCGCGTTTATAACGTTTGCAAACCCGCTGAAAAAAACCTTTCCCGTTTCTGGGTCGTTTATGTTTATCAATTCGTTAAAACTTGCACCCGCACAAAAAGTTCTGTCGCCGCCGCTTTTTAGAATAATTACTTTTACTTCTGAATTTTTTCCAGTATCTGTGATTGTATTTGCGAGTTTTGCCAACAAATCTCCCGGCAGGCTATTGTGCGCAGGGTGAAAAAATTCGATTGTCGCGATTCCGTTTTCTATTTTATTATTTACGTAGGGTTGTTCCAAAATTTTTTAAATTTAAATTAGTCCGAATTGCTCAAAATGGTGGTTCAAATGTTTTCGTTCCAACAAATACCATTCATAACGATTCATTTCACCAAAAACAAGATTGTTCAATTTAGCGTCAGGATTTTCTTTGAAATAATTTATATAAGCATCCCTTTCCTCGAGAAATTTCTCCTTAGCCGTTGCTAAATCGGAGTGTTTTAAATCTTCAAGTTTGTCTTTTTCCAATTGGGGGAAATTTGTATTCCGTGGAAATTTGTCATAATTATAAAGGCTGGCGTGTACTTTTTCCAAAATCTTTTCGGGCGTTGCAACTTCAAAATCCTGAATTTTTCCCGAAGCAATTTTATAGGTATATTCCAAATGCTCCAACATATGCTGTGGCGTCATGATGCCCCACTTTGGCTTAGTGTCTTCGGTTAGTCTATTTAAAAATTCCTGAATTTTTTCATCAGTCATTTCAACAAAAGTTTCCTGTTTCTTTTGAACCATCGTAAGAATTGTTGCAACGGCTACCAATTCATCTTCGGTATCAAAAACCTCAACAAACCACTTTACAATTCCGCTGGGATGTTCTGCGGAAGCGACGTCTCTATCAACTTTTTGTTTACACGTCAATCGCACATAAATGGTGTCATTGTGATATAACGGACGTAAAAATCGACAGTCTTCCAAACCGTAATTTGCTGCAACCGGACCTTTGTTTGGATAAACAAACAATCCTGCCGCCGCCGAAATAATAAAGTAACCGTGGGCGGTTCGCTTTTCAAAAATACTGCCGTCAAGCGAAGTAATATCTGTATGCGCATAAAAATGATCCCAAGTAAGATTGGCGAAATTGATAATATCAGTATCCGTAAGAGTACGGTTGTTGGTTTTCAGTGACATTCCGGGCTCGATGTCCTCCCAATGATATTTAAACGGATGTTGTTCAGCTTCCTTATACTTTGCGTTTGCTTGATAAATTCCTGTGATTTCCGTTAAAGTGGTTGGCGAACCTTGAATAGCCGTGCGTTGCAAGTAATGTTTTATTCCACGCATTCCACCCATTTCTTCACCTCCACCAGCACGTCCCGGACCTCCGTGTACTAAACTTGGTAAGGGCGAACCGTGACCCGTACTTTCCTTTGCGCTTTCGCGATTCAATACTAAAATCCGCCCGTGATGGGAAGCGGCGTTAATTACATAATCTTTTGCAATTTTATCGTCATTTGTTGCGATAGAAGAAACCAAAGAACCTTTCCCCATTTTAGCCAATTCAATTGCTTCATCCAAATTCTTATAAGGCATAATAGTACTCACTGGACCGAATGCTTCGGTTTCGTGTACAGACAAATTTCTAAATGGATGATCTTCGCGAAGTAATATTGGAGCCAAGAAAGCACCTTTTTTCGCATCAGCGCCAATGACATCTATTTTGTCCAAATCGCCGTAAACAATACTTGCGGTTTTGGATAATTCTTGAACGCGCTCCCTAACTTCCTTAACCTGATCTAAACTCACTAAAGAGCCCATTCGCACTTCTTTCAAACGGGGATCACCGATGGTTACTGTTGAAAGTGCATTTCCAAGGGCAATTTGTACATCTTCAACTAAATTTTCAGGAACGATCACACGGCGAATTGCGGTACATTTTTGGCCACATTTTACCGTCATTTCATTTCGGACTTCTTTTATAAAAAGATCGAATTCAAGTGTTCCCGGAACAGCATCTTCTCCCAAAACGGAAGCATTTAAACTATCGGCTTCCATCGTAAATGGAACGGCTTCATCTATAATTCTTTTGTGTGCTTTCAGCATTCGTCCTGTAGTTGCAGAACCTGTAAACGTAACCACATCCTGTGATTCCACGCTATCGAGAATAGTTCTGGCAGAACCTGTAATCAATTGCAATGCGCCTTCGGGCAAAATTTTGGAAGCGATAATTTCACGGACAACGGCTTCAGTTAAAAACGAAGTGTTTGTTGCAGGTTTTACTACTGCTGGAACACCCGCCATCCAGTTTACCGCACACTTTTCCAACATTCCCCAAACTGGGAAATTGAAAGCGTTTATATGAATTGCAACGCCGCGTTTTGGAACCATAATGTGGTGCGCCATAAAACGTCCGCCACGAGATAAGTCTATTGGATCTCCTTCAACATGATAGGATTGGTTTGGAAATAATTTCCGAAGAGAAGCATTGGCAAATAAGTTTCCGAAACCACCTTCAATATCAATCCAACTGTCAACTTTTGTTGCGCCGGTTCGATAGCTTACTTCATAAAAATCAGCTTTCTTTTTTACTAAATGCAGCGCTAAGGATTTTAACATATTGCCACGTTCTTGAAACGTCATTTTCCGAAGAACCTCACCGCCTTTTGTTCTTCCATATTGAAGAATCTCAGCAAAATCAAGTCCTTCGGTATCAGAAAGCGCAATGACTTCACCAGTTATGGCATCGTGCATCGGCACGCCTGCACCATTTCCTTCAAGCCATTGTCCTGTTATGTAATTATGTAGTTTTTTCATTTTTAAAATTTTTAGTATTCCACATTAAAGTAGAATGGCAATCATTTTTAAACTCGCTCAATAATCGCCGCATAACCTTGCCCAACGCCCACACACATTGTGATCAACGCATATCTTTTGTTTTGAAGCTGAAGTTCCAAAGCAGCGGAATATGCGATTCTTGCGCCAGTAACTCCAAGTGGATGACCTATTGCGATAGAACCACCGTTTGGGTTGATGCGCGGGTCATCATCCTTTAATCCCCATTCGCGGATGCACGCCAAGGCTTGTGAAGCAAAAGCTTCGTTTAATTCAATCACGTCCATATCTTCCATCGTCAAACCTGCTTTTTCCAAAGCTTTGTTGGAAGCTTCCACAGGGCCAATACCCATAATCCGCGGTTCAACACCAACAACAGCGGAACTTACAATTCTTGCAATTGGTTTTAAATTGTATTTTTTCACAGCCTCTTCGGAAGCGATAATGGTTGCGGCTGCACCATCATTCAAACCAGAGGAATTTCCCGCCGTAACACTTCCATCTTTTTTGAAAGCGGGACGCAATTTCGCCAAAACTTCTTTTGTGGTTTCGGGACGGATGAATTCATCATTCTTAAAAATAATCGGGTCTTTTTTTCGCTGGGGAATTTCCACGGAAACGATCTCTTTTGACAATCTACCGTTTTGCTGAGCTTTAGTAGCTTTCATTTGTGAATTGTATGCAAATGCATCTTGGTCTTCACGATTGATTTTGTGCTTTTCAACCAAATTTTCGGCCGTATTTCCCATTCCATCGGTGCCGTACATTTCGGCCATTTTTGGGTTTACGAAGCGCCAACCAAAACTGGAATCACACATTTTGGCATCTGTCCCATAAGCAGAGGATGGTTTTGCAACCACGTATGGTCCTCGTGTCATATTTTCAACCCCGCCCGAAATAAACAGATCACCATCACCAGCTTTAATCGCCCGATTGGCATGGATGATTGCCGAAAGTCCGCTGCTACAAAGTCTGTTTACAGTTTCGCCGGGAACGGTTACCGGCAAACCTGCCAAAAGTGAAGCCATACGGGCAACGTTTCTATTGTCTTCGCCCGCTTGGTTTGCACAACCCAAAATTACATCATCGTAAGCTTCCTTCGGAATATTTGGGTTTCTTTTTACAATTTCGGCAATTACCAATGCCGCCAAATCATCTGTTCTTACAGCGCTCAGCGTTCCTTGATAACTACCGATTGGTGTTCTTATTCCGTCAATTATATATGCTTCTTTCATTCTTTTAATTTAAAATTTCTGAAAAGGTATCTCCTTGGTTTATATCTCCGGTTTTATAGCCTTTCATAAACCATTTCATACGTTGTTCAGAGCTTCCATGAGTGAAACTATCGGGTTGCACATCTCCTTGTGATCTTTTTTGGATAGCGTCATCACCTACTGCATTTGCTGCGCTTAAAGCCTCTTGAATGTCACCTTCTTCTAAATATTCCTGATTGTAATGTGCCCAAAGTCCTGCATAAAAATCTGCTTGAAGCTCCAGCGCAACTGAAAGTTTGTTGGCTTCGGTTTTATTGGTTTGTCGTTGTAATTGACTCACTTTTTGGTTAGTTCCAAGCAGCGTCTGTACGTGATGGCCTATTTCGTGGGCTGTTACATAAGCAATTGCGAAATCACCTCCTTTGGCTCCAAAACGGGTTTTTAATTCATCAAAAAACGCCAAGTCCATATATACCTGTTGGTCGGCAGGACAATAAAACGGACCCGAAGCTGAGCTTGCATTTCCACAGGCAGTACTTACACGATCGGTAAACAAAACCATTTTGGGTTCTTTGTAATCCCCAATATTGTTTTGGCTAAAAATTTGGTTCCAAACATCTTCGGTGTCGGCCAAAACTGTAGCCATAAAGTTTCCCATTTCCTTTTCTTGGGCGGTAAGTTCCCGCTGCTCAGTTTGCTGAACAGTTTGGCTGTTTCCTATTTGTTCCACGATGGGCGCAAGTTGTTTTCCGGTTTCACCTCCAAAAAACTGTAATCCAAGCACAATTAAAGTTACTACTATTCCGCCACCAGCAGCCAACTTGCCTTTGCTCATTCCGCGACGGTCGTCTAAGTTACCGCTTTGTCTTCTTCCTTGCCATTTCATAATTTCTATGTATTCGTTAGTTTTTGATAGATTTTTACATTTATTCCCAATCTTTGCTAGTTCTATAAACGACGCCTTTGAAAAGCGCTACCAATTCATCCCCGCGCTTAACTTCAACAATATTGAAGCCCAATTTATTGCCTACTTTTTCAATGACCGATTCTGCTGTAAGATAATCACCTTCGTTTAAAGCTTCAATGTGGTTTATGCTAGTTTCAATAGAAACCGCATATTTTCCATGCGTATTTGCACAAAAGCCAAATGCGGTATCTGCCAAACTATAACTAATACCACCGTGCGCCTTGTCCATGCTATTCAGCATTTCTTTACGGACGGTCATAGCAACTTTACATCTCCCTTTTTCCACTTCCAATATTTCAATACCAAGCCAAGAACTGAAAGCGTCTTGACTTAGCATCTTTATTGGTATTTTTTCTGCTTCAAGCATTTAAAAGAAGGTTTTGTTTTCACTATTCATTTTTCTTAACAGCGGCGAACAACGGTAACGGTCTTCGTGATATTCATTGTAAAGTTCGTCCATTTTCCTAACACACCAATCTATTCCTTTTTTATCTGCCCAAGATAAAAGACCACAGGGATAATTTACCCCTTTGGTCATTGCATTGTCAATATCTTCTGCGGAAGCGATGTTCCAAAAAAGCGCATCAGCGGCTTCGTTAATTAACATTACAAGGATTCTTTCGAAAATAATTTCAGCAGAAATTTTTTCTTTGGAATTCGTTCTCGACTCCACTCGAGCTGACATTTGTCCGTTTTCGGAATAATCATAATACCCTTTTCCACTTTTTCTACCCAAATAACCTGCTTCGGCAAAACGCTTTTGGGTGAAGGAAGGTTTGTAACGCGGGTCGAAATAAAAGGCTTCAAAAACGGTTTCGGTAACGGTGTAATTCACGTCGTTTCCTATAAAATCCATCAATTCGAAAGGGCCCATTCTGAAACCACCAATATCCTTCATTGCTAAATCTATTTCAGAAAAAGAAGCCATACATTCTTCATAAATGCGAAGGGCTTCGCCATAAAAAGGCCGCGCAACACGATTTACTATAAACCCGGGCGTGTCCTTAGCAACGGCAACGGTTTTTCCCCAATCTTTAATTGTTTTTACTGAAATCTTTAAGGTTTCTTCCGAAGTTTGAATTGAAGGGATAACTTCAACCAATTTCATCAATGGTGCGGGATTAAAAAAGTGAATCCCGATACAGCGTTCCGGTTTTTTAAGCGACGAAGCAATTGAAGCAATCGATAAAGAAGAAGTATTTGAGGCAATGAGGCAATCGTCGCTCACAAACTTTTCAAGCGTTGAAAAAACGTTCTTTTTCACTTCCAAATTTTCAACAATCGCTTCTATTGTTAAGTCGGAATCTTTCAGTTCCTTTAGAGAATTGACATATTTTATATTGTTTTGGATACGTAGTTTTTCTTGGGAATCGATTTTCTCCTTTTCCACCAAACGATCCATTATTTTTTCCAGATCAGCTTTGGCCTTTTCAAGCGCTTCGGTTTTTGTATCGTATAATTTTACGGAGCATCCGGCCTTGGCAGCTACTTGTGCTATGCCGCTTCCCATCGTACCTCCGCCAATTATTCCAACTTTCTTAATCATTTAATTTCCTTTAAAATTCGGTTTTCTTTTGTTCACAAATGCATCGACACCCTCTGCATAATCTTCACTTTGGGCAGATTCTATTTGAAGTTCGCTTTCCAAATTTAATTGTTCCTCCAAAGAATTTTGCATAGAGTTATTCAGCAAACGTTTAGTTAAGCCCAACGCTTTGGTGGGCATATTTGCCAAAATGGAGGCAATATTATTCACCTCTTCAATAAAATTTTCAGAAGAAACTACCTTGTAGATCATCCCCAATTTTTCGGCTTCGGTTGCAGAAACTTTATCGCCCAGCATCATCAATGCCGAAGCTTTTTGAAAACCAACCAACCGTGGCAAAAAGAAAGTTCCTGCACTATCTGGGACCAATCCGATTTTACTAAAAGCCTGAATAAAACTTGCGTATTCCGAAGCGACGACCACATCGCAAGCCAAAGCTATATTAGCCCCGGCACCTGCAGCAACGCCATTGATTGCACCAATGATTGGTTTTTCAATATTTCGGATTCTTTGAATAATCGGGTTATAATGTTCCTCAAGAATTTTTTTGAAACCGGGGTTCAATTCTGGCGAAGTGACTTCTTTTAAATCCTGTCCGGCACAAAATGCTTTTCCGCTACCTGTGATGATAATTGCGCGCACTTCTGAATTTTTTTCGACAGCGTCCAATTCATTCTGAAGCAACAACGCCATTTCGCGGTTGAAGCTATTGAAAACCTCGGGGCGATTTAGTGTTAGGGTTGCTACTTTATTTTCTATTTGGGTGGTTATGCTTTTACTCAATTTTTTAAAGTTTTAAGAGACCCGTTATCACTGTTGAGGACAGGCTGCTCAGGTTGAAATTTTTGAATTTATTTTAAACATTTAAAGTAATCAAACGGTTCGTGGCAATCATCACATTTAAAAAGCGCTTTGCAGGCCGTGGAACCAAATTGGCTCACAAGATGTGTGTTCGTGCTTCCGCATTGCGGACATTTGACCATCTTTTTTTCACCGAGCAAAACGTCTTTGTCGTGCGATTCTGAAAGAGGACGGGCGATACCGTATTCCTCCATTTTTTTCAATCCTTCTTCGCTAATCCAATCTGTGGACCAAGCTGGGGAAATAACCAATTCAACTTCCGCTTTTTTTCCAATTTCTGAAAAGGCTTTTTTTAAATCATCCGCAATCACATCCATTGCTGGGCAACCTGAATACGTAGGCGTGAGTTTTATTTGAACCATTCCATCCCTTTCAATAGCTTCGCGAATAACGCCCAAATCCAAAACAGAAAGCACAGGAATCTCAGGATCTGAAACAGTTTCCAGAACTGGGATCAATTGTGTTTCGATATTTGCGGTTTTGGTCAACAAGTTTTTAATCAAATTAAGAATAAACTTCGATTGAGCTCAGGACAGGCTGCTCAGTGTGGCATTTCTTCACCAAGTCATATTTGGATAGGTGCGTTGCATGTATTGCAAATCGGCCAAAATATAGCCCATATGTTCTGTATGAACCCCTTCTTTTCCACCTTTGGTGAAATATTTGTTCTCGGGAACATTGAGGGTTGCATCTTTTAAAACTTCAGCAACTTCTTCGTAATATTTTTCTTTGAAGGATGAAACATCAATACCAATGCCTTCTTTCACCATAATCTTTTCAGCCTCGGTCATTAAGAAAAGTTCGTCAGTATATCGCCATAGATCATCAATTGCTTCCTGCATTTTTACATTGCTCTCTTCGGTCCCATCACCTAATCGTTTTATCCAATCACTGGAAAAGCGTTTGTGGTAACTCACCTCTTTAATGCTTTTTTTTGCGATTGCCGTCAAAGTTTCATCTTTACTATTTTGAAGTTTTTCCATCAACATAAAGTGATAAACATCAAATAAAAATTGACGACCAATAACGTAACCAAAATGTGTATTTGGCTGTTCTACAAGCAAGCAGTTTTTATATTCCCTTTCTATTCTTAGGAACGCGATATCGTCTTCGGTTTTATCTTCTCCAGAAATTTTGGCGGCATACTGATAATAACTGCGAGTTTGCCCGAGTAAATCCAAGGAAATATTGGTCAGTGCAATATCTGTTTCCAAACTTGGGCCGTGACCGCACAATTCACCCAATCGCTGTGCGAGTATTAGGGAATTATCGGCTATTGTTAGAATGTAATTATAGAGATTTTGGTTTTTCATTTAAAGTTTAAATTCGTTCATCAAAAACCTTTCGACTGCGCTCAAGGTGGCAAACAATTAACATCACATATGTTTTACTTCGTCAGGCAAATCGTAAAAAGTAGGATGACGATAAACCTTATCCTGTGCTGGCTCAAACATTTCACCGTTTTGCTCTGGGTTTGAAGCGGTGATGTGTTTACTTTCTACCACCCAAATACTTACGCCTTCATTTCTGCGTGTGTAAACATCGCGGGCGTTTTCCAAGGCCATTTCTGCATCGGCGGCATGAAGGCTCCCGAAGTGGCGGTGCTCCAATCCGTTTTTACTGCGGACAAATATTTCCCAAAGGGGCCAGTTTCTCTTTTCAGTCATCAGATATTAGATTTTAGTATTAGGACTTAAGACCGCTTCGCTTTAAGACTAAGGATGTAAGACTATAAATAAATTGTCCTACGTCTTAAGTCCTATTGTCTTACGGCATTTTTTAACTTGCTTTAGCTACTTTTTTGTTTGCATTCTTTTCTGCGTAAGCCATTGCGGCATCGCGGACCCATTCTCCATTATTCCACGCATTAACACGGGCGTTCATGCGTTCTTTGTTACAGGGGCCATGGCCTTTTACTACTTGCCAGAATTCATCCCAATCTATTTCACCAAAATCATAATGGCCGGTTTCCTCGTTCCATTTTAGATCTGGATCGGGAACCGTGATTCCCAGTAAATCCGCTTGGGGAACAGTTTGATCTATAAACTGCTGGCGAAGTTCGTCATTGCTTTTGCGTTTCAATTTCCACTTCATGGATTGCTCTGTGTGAACCGACTCGGCATCCGTAGGTCCCAACATCATCAAGCTTGGCCACCACCAGCGATTTAGTGCATCCTGCGCCATTGCTTTCTGTTCCTCGGTACCACGACAAAGCGTCAACATAATTTCAAAACCCTGTCTTTGGTGAAAACTTTCCTCCTTACAAACGCGAACCATTGCTCTTGCATATGGACCGAAAGAAGTATTGCACAGCGGCACCTGATTGATAATCGCCGCGCCATCAACCAGCCAACCAATCGCACCCATATCGGCCCACGTAATGGTTGGATAATTGAAAATTGAAGAATATTTCGCCTTTCCGCTGTGAAGCTGTTCGTATAGCTCATCCCGCGAAATGCCCAACGTTTCGCAAGCTGAATATAAATACAATCCGTGGCCTGCTTCATCTTGTACTTTTGCAAGCAACGCAGCTTTTCTGCGTAATGAAGGCGCACGGGTAATCCAGTTTCCTTCAGGGAGCATCCCAATAATTTCGGAATGGGCATGCTGGCTTATCTGCCGGATATGGGTTTGCCTGTATTTTTCTGGCATCCAATCTTTCGGCTCTATCTTTTCGTCGCGTGCAATGCGAGCCTCGAAAATTTCTTCTAAGTTCTTAATATTCTTTTCACTCATAATCGCTTAATTTATATTCTCTACTAAAAATATTGAGATTCCCACATTTTCGGGGATTAAACATCAAAATCTACTTTTACTTTTTCCGAAGTGGGAACTGCTTGGCAACTCAATACATAGTTTTGCGCCACTTCCTTTTCTTCCAAAGCATAATTAATTTTCATCTCTACGCTGCCTTCCACAATTTGGCATTTGCATGTACTGCAAACTCCGCCCTTGCAGGCAAATGGTAAATCGGCACCGGCAGCCAAAGCCGCATCTAGGATATTATCAAAATCCTTAGTCATTGTGAATTGGAATTCCTTTCCAGCATCCACAATGGTCACTTCAACGCCTTCCACGTTTTGCTGTGCCAAACGTTCGGCGCGTTGTTTATCTTCTTCGGTAAGGCCAGTTACGAACAGTTCAAAATGAATCAATTCTTTTGGCAAACCTGCTTCCACCAAATAGTTGCTCACGTAGCTCACCATTTCTTCTGGACCGCACAAAAATACTTCGCTAGTATCAGGAATATCAATAAAGGTTTTGGTTAAAACCTGCATCTTTTCATCATCAAAACGGCCGTTGAAAAGTTCGATATCGCGGCGTTCCTTTGTAAGGAAATAATAGATCTCCAATCTGCCAAAAAATTGGTTTCGCAATTGCTCCAAAGCTTCTTTAAAGATAATGGATTTCGCCGTCCTATTCACATAAAACAGCTTACAAGTTGCGTTGGGCTCCAATGCCAAATGTGTTTTAATCATTGAAAGCACTGGGGTAATCCCGCTTCCGGCGGCGAAAAACAAATAGTTTTTGGCTTTTTCAGGTTCAATTTCCACACCAAACATTCCGCTTGGTTCCATAATTTCCAACGTATCTCCAGCCTGTAATCTTGAATTCACAAAGCTTGAAAATTTACCTCCGGGAATTGTTTTTACAGCCACCTGCCATTGCCTATCAATTGGACTGGAACACAGACTATAAGAGCGGCGGGTATCTTCACCATTAATGTCCGCTTTTAAAGTTAAATGCTGCCCTTGCCTAAAGTTGAATTCTTCAGCCAACTCTTCGGGAACGTCAAAGGTTATTACCGAGCAATCGTCGGTTTCTTTGTAAACGTTCTTTACTTTTATTTTATGAAATTTTGCCACCTGTTTTTTGTCGAATTAAGCTAACAAAACTAACGCTTGTTAGTTTAACTTGCAAATTATTAACTTCTGTCACGTCGAGTGCAGTCGAGACGCCGCGTGATAGTTCTCGACTGCGCTCGAACTCACATCCTATTTTATTCCTTTAATGAGCACTGAAACCATATCTTTTTTCAAAATATTTACATCTATTTTTCCACGTTTTTGATACCACAAATACAGCGTTCGCAATGTGGAAAGTATTGAAAACAGAATCACTTCGGGATGATAAGCTTTTATTTCACCTGCATCAATGCCTTGTTTTATGATTTTTCGAAAATTTTCTTCATAATCTTCCCGCATTTTCACGAAAGCCTTCAAATCTTCTTCTTCCAAATGCATCCAATCATTGTTCAATGCGGCAAGCGCCTCGGAATAATTCACAGTAATATCAACGTGCATTTCAATAACTTTCTCCACTTTTTCAATTGCCGAAATGTTTTCAGAAACCACTTTTTCCATTCCAACAGTAAACTCTTCTGCCAATTTCAGAATGATTTCCGAAAGTATTTCCTGCTTGCCATTAATGTGATTGTAAAGACTCGCAGCTTTTATATTCATTGCGGTCGCGATGTCTCGCATGGAAACCGTTTTGTATCCTTTTTCGTAAAAAAGACGGGAAGCAACTCGTATTATTTCTTCTTTTCGGGAGATTGTTTTCATTGTTGCTGCAATTTACAAAACAAGTATCAATTACCCTTTCCGAATTTTTCGCGAAGGGCAAAAAATCCACCTTCCCCTGAAAAAGGAGATGGAGCAATATGTTTTCAAAGTAAAACCAATTACTTTTGAACTATGGAAATTAAAATTGAAACCAACGAATTGTTGGACCGTTTGCCGCCACATTTAAAACAGTACATAAAACCACAAAACTATGAGCAATACACGCCCATAAATCAAGCGGTTTGGCGTTATGTGATGCGAAAAAACGTGGATTATCTCGCAAAGGTTGCCCACGAAAGTTATTTGGGCGGCCTCAAAAAAACTGGTATTTCCATAGATGAAATTCCTTCCATGTACGGGATGAACCGTATTTTAAAGGAAATTGGCTGGGCTGCGGTTGCTGTTGACGGCTTTATTCCGCCGAACGCGTTTATGGAATTTCAGGCGTATAAAGTGCTTGTAATTGCTAGTGACATCCGCCAACTTGAAAACATAGAATACACGCCAGCTCCTGATATTATTCACGAAGGCGCGGGCCACGCCCCAATTATTGCCAGTCCGGATTATGCGGAATATCTGCGTCGTTTTGGGGAAGTGGGCGCGAAAGCAATTTCCAGCGCACACGATATTGATATGTACGAAGCTGTTCGCGAGCTCTCCATTTTAAAGGAAAGCCCCCTCCCAGCCTCCCCCGAAGGGGGAGGAGCAGATTCTCCCCAAAAGAATCATTTGGCTAAAATTGAAGCAGCGGAAACTCGCGTGGAAGAACTTCAAAATAAAAAAGTGAAGCCCTCCGAGATTTCTTTGATTCGAAATTTGCATTGGTGGACTGTGGAATACGGGATGGTCGGTACGGTTGAAAACCCAAAAATTTATGGAGCAGGATTGCTTTCTTCTATCGGTGAAAGTGTTTGGTGTATGAAAGATGAAGTGAAAAAAATTCCTTACTCAATTGATGCTGCATACCAAGATTTTGACATTACAAAACCGCAGCCGCAACTTTATATTACGCCAGATTTTGCCTATTTGCAGGAAGTTTTGGAAGAATTTGCAAATACCATGGCTGTTCGAAAAGGCGGATGGCGTGGATTGAAAAAATTGATAAAGTCAAAACAACTTGGCACGATTGAAATCAGTACCGGACTTCAAATAAGCGGTAATTTCAGTCGAATGATAAAAAACGAAGACAACGAGGTTGTTTATTTTGAAACCGAAGGCGAAACCGCGCTGTCCTACCGTGAAAAAGAAGTGATTGGCCACGGAATACTTCGGCATAAAAAAGGTTTCCGTTCGCCTTTGGGAAAATTGAAAGGCATCAACCTAGCTATTGAAAATATGGGGCCGCGCGATTTGCAAGCCTATAATTTTTACGACGGAAAACCAATTGAATTTGAATTTGAAAGCGGAATAACGGTTGCAGGTTTGAACGTTACCGGAATACGAAACCTTCGTGGTGAATTGATGCTGATCCAGTTTACGGATTGCACCGTAAAGTATAAAAACGAAGTACTGTTTTCACCAGAAATGGGCGATTTTGACATGGCTGTGGGCAAGGAAATAGTTTCAGCTTTTGCGGGGGCAGCAGATTATAATTCCTTTGATTTGGTAACGCACAATGCTACCAGCGAAACCATCCGACCCCAACTTTCTGAAAAAGAAATTGAACTGAATTCGCTTTACAAAAAGGTTCGGGAAATTCGTAATTCTGAAGAAATTAATACGACAAAACTTCAGCAAATCTTTAAAATTTTGGGAGAAAATCATCCAACTGATTGGTTGCTTCCGCTGGAAATTTATGAATTGGTTTCAGAAAACAATTCAGATTTTTCGCAAGAAGTATTGAAACACCTACTAAATTTGAAAAAACAACGCCCAAAAGTGGCACATTTAATTGAAGGTGGAATGGAACTTTTAGAAATGAAAACTAAAGAAGTTATTAACTAAAAAAACCTTTCGACTGTCCTTCGACTTCGCTCAGGGCAGGCTCCTCAAGGTGACAAAATATATTTTATGGGACTATTTGATTTTTTATTCGGAAACAAGACAAAGAAAATTCAGGATTTTAAAAGCCGAGGGGCCATTATTGTGGATGTTCGCAGTAAAGGTGAATATGAAAGCGGGGCAATTCCAGGCTCTAAAAATATTCCTCTTCAAAATATTTCCTCAAAAATTGGCGAAATAAAAAAATGGAATAAACCCGTAATTGCCTGCTGTGCCAGCGGCATGCGTAGCGCAAGTGCCGCAGGAATCCTCAAAAGCAATGGCATTGAGGCTATGAATGGTGGCGGTTGGTTCAATTTGAGCCAAAAGCTTTAGGCCCACTCCCAGCCCCTCCCAAAGGGAGGAGAAAATTTATGAGTTTTTCAAAGCGCTGAATTTCAGTTTTTTGTAGTTTTATAATGACTAACAAAAAATTGAGATTATGTATCAATACAAAGCAAAGGTTATAGATGTATATGACGGAGATACCATTACAGCAATGGTAGATTTGGGGTTTTACCATTTTCAGCAAATGAAATTTCGACTCTACGGAATAGATACTCCCGAAATTAGAGGAGAAGAGAGAGAAAAGGGATTAGTGGTTCGCGATATTGTTCGCGCTATGATTCTGGATAAGGAGGTTACCATAAATTCTTATAAAGATAAACAGGAAAAATACGGCCGTTATCTTGCAAACATTATCATAGACGATATAGATTTGAACAAATGGTTAGTGCAAAACGGGCATGCGAAAGAATATATGCTATAGTTTAAGGTTTTGCAGTTCCGCTTCGTTTTCAACTACTGTGGAATTATATTTTAATGTCCAACCCATAGAATTGGTGAGGATATAAATTTTTTGAAGTTCCGAAATCAATCGGTTTTCGGCATTTGTGCGCAATTCGGATGCCTCTATTTTTTTGTGAAGTGATTTTTCAATCCGGCTTTTAATCTTGTTATAATCCGAAGCTGTGAATTGATTGAGATAATCCTGGGTAACATCGTAATACTGTATGTTTGGATTGATGGAAAGCTCCGGTTCCGGAATATTTGTAATGGTTACGGTTTTTGTCGCTTCATCGACCACTGTTTTCACTCTACTTAAATCGTAAGCAATCGTCGCCTTTGCGTTAACAACAACCAAGGCGCGTTTATTGGCATAGGTAAGTCCATAAAACAAATCTTTGCTATCTCGATAACTAAAAACCTGCGCATAACTGCCCTCTGTAACAATCAGTTTTCCCACATTTTTCAATTCTTTTTGAATGAGCGCTGTATTGGCTTCAAGAATTTCACGGTTTTCCTTTTTGTTTTCACAATACCGCAGGCCGAAAACGATTACAAAGGCAATGACTATTCCGAGAAGGATATTACGCATGGGAGCAATTTTTATGGGAATTTAAGAAAAAATCATGAGATTGCGTCGCTGCGCTCGCAATGACACTACAAGTCATATTTTATAACAAACATAACAATGCGAGGCATTACAATATACTGTGAAGTGGTGTTGAATTGATCATTAAAACTATCATTGTTAATGGATTCGGTATCTAAAATATTAGTGGCCTGTACCGAAAATTCCCAAGGACTTTCGCCGTGTTTGTAGTAAAGATTTGCATTAAAAAAGGAATATGTGTTTTCGATAGTATTTGCGTCATTGGTATATTTATAATAATCCCACTCCGCAAAAAGATTGAAATATTTTAAAAACCGAAGATTTAAGTTAGCATACGGCCGATTGGTAAAAAAAGTCTGTTCAATCCCGCCATTGTCATAGTCATTTTTCATAAAACGGTATCCTACTTCAAAATTTGGAAAATTCTTGAAATTGCTTAAAACACTGGCATTGTAGTTTTGCGTTAGACTTTGGCTTTCCTGTATTTCTTCATTTATAGTATTATTTGTTTTGCTCAAAAACACTGCTGCATCCAGTTTAAATTGAACTTTTTTTATGGTTTTGCTGAATCTACCAACTGCTGAAAAAGTTTCATCGGGAAAGTTACTATCAAAATTTATGGGGCTACTCACTTGGTTGATTCCAACCAATTCTGTGTTTGTTTTTATGGCGTCAATCCGACGTGTGTAACTCACATTCCCTCCAATGTTGGTATAGTTGAAAAGATTGAAACTGAAATAGGTCAAATTATAACTGTGCGAAAGTGAATTCTCAAGTTCACGATTTCCTCGAAAAAGTCTGTTATAATTATTAAAAACATAAGCCTGTGCATAATTATTCACATCGCTATATTCTGAAGTGATCGCGTAATTGAAACGCAGGTTTTCGCTTTTCTTAAGTTCCAAAACAACATTTACATCGGGTAAAACCATCCAATCATTTTGAGTGGAAACAGTTCCCAATTGCTCATTTTTCAGATTATAATTATGAAGTGTAATGCCTGGATTAAATATGAATTTGCCGCTTTTCAGTTTATAATGTAGCCCAAAAAATGCATCTGTAAAAGTATAAGCTACATCGTTGTTGAAATTGTCGTCGGTAAAATCATTTCGGTTGCCGTTGTCTAAAATCTGAAAAATTCCCGAGTTGAATTTCTGCTTGCTGTATGTAGTTCCAACGGTAAAACTAAGGTTGCTAACGTTATTCAAAACGTAGTAATAATCAACCTTTGCATCTAGTTTATGGCTTTTTACAATTTTATTTTGATTTACGCTGTAGCGATCCGATTGCTCTAAAGGATCAAAAGTATCAGCATCACTATTGAAAGGATCCAACGGATTTATCTGTGTAAAAACGCCACGAAAGGGAATTGAATCCTGTACGGCTTGATAAAACGGATCTTCGTTTTGATAGAGATGCTGAACTTCCGCTGCAAAAATGTTTTTATCGTTTAAAGTATAATAAGCGTTCGCCGTTTGGTTGATGGAAAAAGGTTTATTCTCCTTCACTTCGGCAATATCATTTTGGTTACCGCCCACTATTGAAATGGTAGTATCGTCTTCGGTTTGCTTTGAAGTTTTTAGCAGCGCATCATAATCTAACTGAAAGCTTGTACTGGGTTTATAAATACTGCTCAATTTCAGCATAGCCAATTGGTTGCGCTGGCCGTTTTCAGTATTTGTATTCTCCGTGATTCCCGTTAAAATATATTGGCGAATACTATTGTTGACGATATTTGTTTTATTGTCGCTCAAAATTCCGAAGCCACTTATATCCAGTTTGTCGTTCACAGCATAGCTGAAGTTTCCGGCAACAAATTTAGCATCGATGTTTTTTGCACGATCGTTTTGCGAAACAGCAAAACCGAGGTCGCTGTCGCTAATCCTAAAACTGGTTCCACCACCTTTGTTAAAGTTTTTAAACCCACCCGTAAAGTTGAAATAATCGCGAAAAGTAAAAGGCACTTCCCCAATATTGTTGAAATCGGTAATTACATTAATACTGTATTTAGGACTGTAATAGAAAAGCTTCGGATGTACTAGATAGCGTCCATTATCATCGCCATATTCATCTGCAATTCCTGCGCCAGCCGTAACCTCTCCAAACCAGAAATTTTTCTTCCCTTCTTTCAATTTGATGTTTATGGCAACATTGTCGCGATCGTTTCCAAGACCGCGCATTTGGCTTACTTCGTTATAATTACGCAGTACTTCTACTTTGTCCACAGCGTCTGCAGGAATGTTTTTTGTTGCCAATTTACTATCGCCGTCAAAAAAATCCTTCCCTTCCACCATTACTTTACTTACAGTTTTTCCTTCCACTTGTATTTCCCCTTCATCGTTTACCTCAACGCCGGGAAGCTTTTTCATTACATCCCCCAATTTGCGTTCGTCTCCGTTTGTAAAGCTATCTGCATTATAAACAATAGTGTCGCCTTTAACGGTTACCGGCATTTCATAAACAATTTCCACATCGTCCAGTTGGTTTTCCTGCGGGTTTAAAATGAAATCCAAATCAATATTTTCCGTATTAGCGGTAACGTTAACGGTTTGTTCCTTGGATTCATAGCCTAGAAAGCTTGCTCTTAAAACATACGTATTTCCTTTCGGAAGATCGAGTTGGTATCGCCCTTGGTAGTTTGTGATTCCGTAGGATTCCGTGGCTCCAGAAGATTTTAGGGACGCAATAACATTGGCAAATTCCAGCGGATTTCCAATGCTGTCTTTTATGGTTCCTTTTACTTTTATGCTTTGGGCTGAAAGTGAAAAGGAGAAAAGCAAGTAAAAAATTGTAATGAATTTATTCATTGAAATTTCATTCGATTTAATGGGAAAGGGAATAGTTTAAACAAAAAAACACGGAAGTTTTCACAAAATGTACAAAGTGGCATTTCTAATTAAAATCCTCCCCCGCGACGACCATTGCCCCCACGATTTTGAAAGTTTTCACGAAGCTCGTCTGTTTTTTCTTTTACGATTTTTACATATTCCTCGCGGGTTACTTCTTTTCCTTTTTTGGGAGGTTCAATTTTTTCAGCTTCTTTCGGGTTCATCACTATTTTGGAACACAAAAGTGTGGTTCTATAAACGTTCAATTCCAAAATAAGTCCGGGCAGTCCGGCATATTCCCCGGGGCCGTTGCTCACGGGAATCTGTGGGGTAAACCAAGCCGTAACCTCAATTTCCTCGGGAATTTCAATCATATCCATCGGGTCTTGTGGTTGCGTAGAATCTTTTTTTACTTCAGCATTTTCTTTTTCGTCCTTCTTTTTTGGGCGCGCCATGCTGTAATCATTGGGATCTACTTTTTTAACAGCCGTGGCTTTAAAAGCGATGTATTGCCCAATGGTTTTGGACTCCTTGGTTATTTGCCAATCTAAATGTTTAATGGAATCTGTCACTAAAAACTGTTTTCCGAAGAATTCGTTTTCTTCAACAATTTGCCCTGATTTAAGATTTTTATACTGTGCCCCTGGCGTGTAGCTGCTCATCATCATTTTAAAGCCAGGGTTCATTGGTGTAGCATCCAGTTTTTCCTGTTCCTTATAAATTGATTCGTCCTTATTGAAGGTAAGGATGTATGTTTTTTCAAGCATACTTTTCATCCGTTCGGCAATCATCTTTTTCATTTCTTCCGTCATTTCACGATTACCGCCAAAAGCATCAAGATCAACTGTTGTTTTGGATTCATAATAAGCTTGGCCACTTATGTTTTGGGCATTTATGGTAAATGAGAAAAATAATAAAAGTATTAAGGTATATCGTATCATAAATAATATTTTGATGGTAAGTGTCAAAGTTAAAACACTTTGACTAAAATGTTTAAAATTAGTTTAATTTGTTTGAACAAATTTCTGTCCACTACCACTAAGACGAACCAAGTTATAATCTGTTACATTATTTTTCGTTTAAATAAAACCTTCATTTTGTAACTTGCCAACTTTATGAAATGCCATTAAAAGATTGTAAACCAAATGAAGATAGATGCTGTGGGCATTCCATCTTCCTATTTCTCAAATATCTTATACAGATGAAACAGCTTTTCCTCTTTTTTCTGCTTATTTGCCAACTTGGCATTGCCCAAAGCGTTACTCTTGAGGGTAAGGTTCCCTTTGTTGCCGATAAGTTTATTGGTTTTGACAACTACAAAAATGCCTACTTTATAAAAGACCGGGTACTGAAAAAACAAGGCCCAGATGGTAACTTTCTTTTTAATGATTTACAATTAGGGCGGATAACATCGGTGGATATAATCAATCCACTGAAAGTGATTGCCTTTTTCCAGGACACAAACACGGTGGTGATGCTGGACAACAAACTCAACGAAATAGAACGTATTAATTTTAACAATCTACCGCAGTTTTTGAACGTAAGCACCGCAACCAACGCTGGCAGCAACAGCTTGTGGCTTTTTAATGTGGATACGCAACAACTGGAAATGTATAATTACGGTTCAAAACTGCAAACAGTAGTATCGCAACCATTTCCGGGGAAACTGCTTTCGCAGGCGAGTAATTTTAATTACTGTTTTGCACTGACTGAAAAAAAACTGCGCGCCTTCAATATCTACGGAAGTATTCTGAACGAAGTACCTTCTGAAAACTATGAAAAAATTGTTCAACAGAATGAAAATTTGATCGCTTTAAAGCAAAACGCACTTTATTACCTTCCAGATTTTGCTAAACGGAACGAAACACTAAACCACAAATCTGTGCAGCTGAAATTACCCGAAATAACAATTAAGGACTTGCAGCTTACCAATGATTTCCTGTATATTTATGACGGCGAAAATTTGCACACTTTTAAACTAACCATCCCAACTAAAGAATAACTATGCACGTTGCAATTGCAGGAAACATAGGTTCCGGAAAAACCACCCTTACCCGTTTATTGGCAAAACATTACAAATGGCAGGCCCATTATGAAGATGTGGAAGACAACCCCTATTTGGACGATTTTTACAACCAAATGGAGCGGTGGTCCTTCAACCTTCAAATCTACTTTTTGAACAGCCGCTTTCGCCAAATTCTCGAAATTCGTGAAAAAGGAAAGAACGTAATTCAAGATCGTACTATTTACGAAGATGCCTATATTTTTGCTCCAAACCTACACGCCATGGGCCTAATGACAAACCGTGATTTTGAGAATTACCGCTCGCTTTTCGATTTAATGGAAAGCGTAACCGAAGGGCCCGACCTGCTTATTTATTTACGTAGCAGCATTCCGAATTTGGTGAACCAGATACACAAACGGGGACGCGATTATGAAAATTCCATCAGTATTGATTATTTAAGTCGTTTGAACGAACGTTACGAAGCGTGGATTCATAATTATGATAGAGGCAACCTCATTATTTTTGACGTGGACAATATAAATTTTGTGGACGATCCGGAGCATTTGGGTCAGGTAATCAACAAGATAGATGCGGAACTTCACGGGCTGTTTTAAGCAATTCTAAAAAAACAAAAAACTCTTTTTTTACGTTTGATAAAAGTTATATATTGCGCGCTTTAACTTTTTATTAACACGTAAAATATTACCTATGAAAATTTTTAAATTAATCCTTTTTACAGCATTTATTTCATTAACCATTTCTTGTTCCAAAGATGATGATAATTCTGCACTTGAAAATAATGGCAATATTGTTGGCGTATGGAAAGGAACAACAGTAGATTATTCTGGAGCAACAGAAACTTCTGGACAAGGTCAAAATATTTCGGCTACTTTTAATGGAGAAGGCTATGATGTAGACTACACGCTTACTTTTACTGAAAATCCCAACAAAGTAGTTTCTGACGGCAGTTATAGTATTGAACTGACAACAACTGCTAATGGTCAGTCAACTACCCAAAACATTGAGAATTTAGAATTTCTTTCAAGTGGCGAGTGGAGCATGAATGGAAACACGCTCAATGTAACAGTTGATAATGAAACTGATGAAATAACAATTGTACAGTTAACTGATGATACTATGGTATTAAAAGGTCAAGAAGTTCAAACGATGTCCCAAGGTGGATTTACTGTAACTTCTACCACAAATATCATTTTGACTTTTACAAAACAGTAAATTCTTTCGGCTAAAGCTTTCAACCCCTTTTCAAATGAAAAGGGGTTATTTTTTAAAAAATTTTAATATTTAAACCTTAACGTTTCCCTTACAGTATCCTATCTGTAAAACCATTATTTTGCCATAATACTATGGCATCACTATACAACAATAAATTTTACCACCGCGACCTTTCGTGGCTTCGCTTTAATCACCGTGTTTTACAAGAAGCGGCAGACGCGCGCAATCCGCTTTATGAGCGCATCAAGTTTCTGGCAATTTTTTCATCTAATCTGGATGAATTTTTTCGCGTTCGAGTTTCCGATATCAGACAGATAAAAAACATTGAAAAGCCACTTCGGAAAAAGCTCATTACTAAACCCAACAAGGTTTTAAAAGAAATTAAAGAACAGGTTGATATTCAGCAAAATGAATTTGGAAGAATTTTCAATGAAGAAATAATTCCGCAATTGGCTTCCGAGGGAATTCACCTAATTCGCCACGAGGATTTTTCTGAAGCACAAAAAGAAATTGCAACCAAATATTACGAGGAAAGCCTCAAGCAAATTACCGAAATAAGTTGCAACCCCTGTACGGAAACACAATCTGTATTTGTAAAAAATGAAAGGCTATACTTGGCCGCCCAAACTGCTGAAGATGAATTTTTAATGGTGGAAATTCCGGAGACGGAGCCACGTTTTTTTGTATTTCCTTCGGAAGATGATAAAGAGTTTTATATCACCTTTATTGATGATATTCTGAAATACAACCTCCAAAAGGAATTTTCCGAAGAAAGAGATACTGCCTTCCATTCCCTGAAAATTTCGCGCGATGCGGAACTTTATATTGAAGACGAATTTTCGGGCAATTTAATGGAAAAAATCAAGGAGGCGCTTCCGAAGCGCGATACCGGGCAGGCCACACGGGTTTTGATAGACCCCGAAATGCCGCAGGATTTCAGGGAAACATTAAAAAAAGCCTTGGACGTAAACCATACCGATGTGGTTTTGGGCGGTCGCTATCATAATTTTAAGGATTTTTTCAGCTTTCCAAATCCCACGCAAAAGCAATTGCACAATAAAAAACTGCCTCCACTTCCGCATCCCGTTTTGGCAAAATGTGATTCTATTTTTGAAGCAATCGATAAAAAAGACCAATTGCTGCATTATCCCTATCAAAGTTTTAGACCGGTTATCAAACTGATGCAGGAAGCAGCGAATGACCCGCAAGTTAAAACTATAAAAATCACTATTTACCGCGCTGCTGATGAATCTGATTTAAACGATGCCATAGCCCTTGCCGCCAAAAACGGGAAGGATGTAACTGTTTTTATTGAAGTGAAGGCCCGTTTTGATGAACACAACAATTTAAAATGGGGTGCCATTTTTAGAAAAAACGGAGCCCGCGTTATTTATAGCTATCCAGATATTAAAGTGCATTCCAAAATACTTTATATTGAAAGGGAAGTTGAGAACAAAACCAAACGCTACGCCTACATTGCCACAGGCAACTTCAACGAAAATACGGCCACACTTTACACAGATTTTGGATTGATGACCGCACATAAAAAAATAACCAAAGACCTCAAAAAGGTATTTATGGTTTTGGAGCGCGATATGATTGTGCCAAAAACAAAGCAATTATTGGTTTCGCCATTTACCACCCGCGAGCGTTTTACTGCGTTGGTAGAAAAGGAAATAGCGCTGGCCAATGCCGGTAAAAAGGGCTCGATTATTTTAAAAATGAACAGTCTGCAGGACGAAGGAATGATAAAGGAGCTTTACAAGGCCAGCAATGCAGGAGTAGAAGTGCGATTATTAATACGCGGAATGTGCTCATTGGTACCCGGAATTAAAGGCCAGAGTGAGAATATTTACATTACCAGTATCGTGGATCGCTTTTTGGAACACGGAAGAATCTATATTTTCGGAAACGATGGCGATGCACAAATTTATATAGGCTCAGCAGACTGGATGACGCGCAATTTAACCCACCGCATAGAGGTAGTCACGCCCATTTTGGATGAAGACCATAAGAAAGCCGTTAAGAAAATCATCGATATAGAGCTGAACGATAACATAAAAGCCAGAATTATTGATGCCGAACAAAAAAATGAATACGTAAAAAACTCAGAAAAAGAAGTGCAGTCGCAGCTTGCGATTTATGATTACTTTGAAAGGCTTATTGAATAAAACCCATCTCTCTAGCGTGGGCAACGGCAGCTTTGCTGTTTTCAACAAGAAGTACCGGTACGGTTTCATAGTTTTCAAAGAGGCCCTCAACCCGTACCATTTTTCTTTTGTGGTTTACATTCCGCAGATAAATTGCAAGAATACGTTCAGGATGCGCTTCGGCAATTTCAATATAAATATCGGGATCGTGCTCGCCACTATCCCCAATTAACACAAAGGGTAGTTTAGGATATGTTTTCAGAATATTGGTTATTTCCTTTTGTTTTTGCGGCTTTTCCGGCTTGTACTTTTTGGCAAAGGGATTTACAAAATCGCGCAACAAAATGGGGCCTTTCGGAAAATTATTTTTTTGAAGAAATACTTCCAAATAGCGATACAGATTCCACGGACTGTGGCTTACATAGAAAACCGGATTGCAATCGCTGCCAGATTTTCCATCGTGCAATTGGTGATAAAATGCTGCCGCGCCCTCAAGTGGAATTCGTTTTTCAGCTCTTTTGAAAAAAGTATTTTTAACCACAGCCCATTTAAAAAAAGAGGTTAGCCCTGTGTGGAGAATGGTGTCGTCTATATCGCTGATAACACCAAATTTTGCTCCTTCGGAAGGGATTAAGATTTCACCTTTAAAATTGTTGTTTTGTTGAATTTTTCTTCCCTTAATTTCTTCTGCGAAAGAGATAGAGTAATGAAGCCAACCATCGGCATCCGTCAAAGGAAGTAAGTTTTCTATCATGGCATCTATTAAAAAATAGCCTTGGGAATCTGATACTGTTTCCAGCGTTCTTCCATTTGCAAGTTTAAGAATGAGCTTGGCATTCTTAACCTTATCTGTTTCAAAGCGCTTCCAACTGTTCCAAAGTAGATTGAAAAAACCAGTTTTGGAAAGATCGATACCTTCATCCTGTATTGCCCTTCCTTTTATATATAGATGGCTCGCAGTGCCATAACTGTGAAAGTTAACAATCTGAATTGGGTCTTTTTTAAACATACGCTATTATAGGTGCCAAGCTTCTGGCCAAAGCCACATTAACAATAATCCAAATGCGATGGTTATTCCAAAGGAAATACCAATCCACTTAGCCAATTGTCTGGTACCGAGAACAGCGGCCATAATTCCTTTAAAAAGTAGATTGGAAAGAGTAGCCAATAAAATAAGTCGCCAACCCGTGGAAGTATTAAGGCCACCGCCTTTCATCAATTGTGAAAGGGAAAGCGTTATGGCGTCTACATCTGTAAGCCCACTGATAATTGCTACTACGTAAAGCGCCTCATTTCCAAACTCCTCCTTGGTGAAAGCCACTGCCAGTAAAATACCTCCGTATAAAAGTCCGAAAATTAAGGCGCTTTTAAATTGTGCGGGGTTTTTTGGTTCGGGCATTTTTTCATCTCCGCCATTTTTACTGATAATATAAAAAAGGCCCACGCACAACAGTGCCATAAGCACAAAAACAGTTATAAGTGGTAATACAATTTCCGGCAGTTTTTCAGGAATTACGACGCCCACTTCAACCAAAACCCTTATCAAGGCAACGGCAGAGGCTGCGGTAATAACAAATGCCGCCATTTTATTAATTGATTCAGCATCCTTAGTTTTTCGGGCATAGCTTACAGTAGTTGCGGTGCTGCTGATTAGACCTCCTAAAATTCCGTTGGAAATAATCCCTACTTTCTTGCCCACAAATTTATAGATGAAATAACCCACAACGCTTATGCCTACAATCAAGGTTACCATAAACCAGATATTCCGCGGGTTCAGCACATCCAGCGGGCCATAGGTTTTATCGGGCAATAGTGGAAGAATTACCAAGGAAATCCCCGCAAAGGTCATTATTGCGGCTAGGTCCTTTGCCTTTAGGTTTTCAATAAAATTGTGGAGATGTTCCTTTAGGTAGAGCAGAATGGCCATAGAACCTCCCACAATAACTGCCACCATCCTATCTCCCATAACCAAATAAGCTCCCACGGCAAACATAAGTAGTGCAGCTACCTCAGTGGTTTGCCCCACGTCGGTATCGTTTAGTTTTCTGAGTTTTATGACATTGGCAGTAACTAAAAGGGCAGTAATACACAACCCCAATACGGGAAGTAAAAAGGGATTGTCAAAGTCACGGGCCAGAAAAGCCGAAACAACCCCCATAACTGAAATAAGGGTAAAGGTGCGTACACCGGCCATTTCGTGGTCGCTTTTCTGCCTTTGGAGCCCTACGAGCATTCCCAAACCAAAGGCAATAGCTAAAGTAACAATGTCGTGATAATTCATAGCAGCACCAAGATAATAAATTCTTGTATATCTGGGATCAGTTGGGAGGATTTGTTAATAGGGATTAGGGATTGGGGATTAGGGATTGGGGATTGGGAGATTTGGGATTCGGTGCGGCGACTGCGCTCTGCATCATAGCATTGCTGCTTTGACCGCCCTTTGAATCTGCTCTGGAAAAGCTGCTCAGGGGATAGAATAGGCGAAATAAAAAAACCTACAAGGCTTTTACCTTGTAGGTTGTGATTTAGAAATTGAAATTTGGAATTTGCTCTTATTCCTTATCCTTTATTTTGATTTTCATTCCCTCCACATCTTTCAATTGGGCCCGAACTTCCTCTTCGGTACCAGTAAAGGATTTGGTTTCGGTAGTTTCAACACCGTCAACAGTTCTGATGATGGTTACGTTGGCCGTTACTTGATCGTTGTTATCGTTCTTTAACATTTCAACCACAGTCTCGGTTTTGTTCTTTAGATTTTCACCTTCTTCAATAGCACTACTTTCACCGTTTTCAAGGTATTCCACTTGCTTCTCGGTAAGGATGGTTTTGTTGCCCTCGGCATCAATAAAGTAAACTTCTTCGGAAGAGGTTTCAGTAGCCATTGCCACATCGCCGTGGTTTCCAAGGATTGGAGCGATAACCAACCCAACCAAACACGTAAGTTTAATCAAGATGTTCATAGAAGGGCCTGATGTATCCTTAAATGGATCACCCACAGTATCACCAGTTACAGCAGCCTTGTGAGCGTCACTCCCTTTATAGGTCATTTCACCATTGATCATTACACCGGCTTCAAAAGATTTCTTGGCATTATCCCAAGCACCACCAGCGTTATTTTGGAAAATAGCCCACATTACACCACTCACACAAACTCCGGCCATATAGCCTCCAAGCGGCTCGGCACCAAATACAAGGCCGATAATAACAGGTGTAATAATAGTAAGCAATCCTGGAAGAAGCATTTCCTTCAAAGCAGCTTTAGTAGAAATATCAACACATTTTGCATACTCAGGAGTTCCGGTACCTTCCATAATTCCTGGAATTTCACGGAACTGGCGACGTACTTCCTGTACCATTTCCATAGCCGCTTTTCCAACAGATTTCATCGCCATTGCAGAGAAAACCACTGGAATCATTCCACCCACGAATAACATAGCAAGTACATCTGCACGGAAGATGTTTATACCATCAATACCCGTAAAGGTTACATATGCGGCAAACAGAGCCAAAGCTGTCAATGCAGCAGAAGCGATCGCGAAACCTTTACCAACGGCAGCAGTAGTATTTCCAACGGAATCCAAGACATCGGTACGCTCACGTACTTGTGGATCCAGTTCGCTCATTTCAGCAACACCACCTGCATTATCGGCGATAGGGCCGAAAGCATCAATAGCAAGCTGCATAGCTGTAGTAGCCATCATTGCTGAAGCGGCCAAGGCAACCCCGTAAAAACCTGCAAGTTCGTAAGAACCGTAAATTGCAGCTGCAAAAAGAATTACAGAAGCAAAAGTAGATTTCATCCCCACTGCAAGACCTGCAATAATATTGGTAGCTGCTCCGGTAGAAGAATTAGTTACAATATCCATTACCGGTTTTTTACCCAAGCTTGTGTAATAAGCAGTAACGAAAGAAATAAGTGCCCCTACGGCCAGACCAATACAGGCAGCCCAGAACACATTGATGGAAGCGATGGTTTTGTAGCCTTCACCGAAAAATTTCATATTCATAGTTTCTGGAAGCATCCAGTCTATTAAAAACCAACTGGCGATAAGCGTAAGGATAATCGCTGCCCAGTTACCAGTGTCCAAGGCTTTCTGAACTTGGGATTCTTTGGCTTCGTTGTTTTTAATGCTTACGAAGAAAGTACCTATAATAGAGGCAAGAATACCTACACCCGCAATTACAATTGGTAAAAGGATTGGCCCCATATTATTGAAACCATCGGTAAACGGCATATCCAAAGACATATCGCGGATTACATAGTTACCCAAGACCATGGCAGCAAGTACAGTAGCCACATAACTTCCGAAGAGGTCAGCGCCCATACCCGCTACGTCACCTACGTTATCACCTACGTTATCGGCTATGGTCGCAGGGTTACGCGGATCATCCTCGGGAATACCAGCTTCCACCTTACCTACAAGGTCAGCGCCTACGTCGGCAGCTTTTGTATAGATACCACCACCCACACGGGCAAAAAGCGCAATACTTTCGGCACCTAGGGAGAAACCTGCAAGGGCTTCAAGCACGATGGTCATTTCATCATAAAAATTTAAAGGGTCGGTTCCAATAAATTGGCCGATAAAAAACAGGAAAAACAAGCTCAATCCCAATACTGCAAGTCCTGCAACACCAAGCCCCATAACGGTACCACCGCCAAAGGAAACTTTAAGTGCCTGCGGAAGGCTGGTTTTGGCAGCTTCGGCAGTACGCGCGTTTGCATCTGTTGCAATACGCATCCCAATATTTCCAGCCAAGGCCGAAAAGATAGCACCACATATAAAAGCGGGTACAATCATCCAACTGGTTGATGGAACCAATTGGGAAACCACAAACAATAATACTGCGGCAATCACTGCAAATACAACTAGCAGACGGTATTCGGCATTTAGAAATGCCAGGGCACCTTCTTTAATACTTTTAGAGATAAACTTCATACGGTCGCTACCGGCGGGTTGCTTTTTCACCCAGCTCATTTTAACGAGCATAAACAAAAGGCCTAGTACGGCAAGTGCAATAGGAATAAATATAATGTTCTGTTCCATTATTTAATTAATTTAGATTGGTTTCAAATTTGCGACTGCAAAAATAGGGAAATGGTTTGGGATACGAAACAAGAAAATGACGTAGGACGATAAGACCTATGACGTAAGACCACAGAATACGAACTATATCCGTCCTACGTCTTATGTCCTAGCGTCTTATGTCTTTTAAATTATATACTGAAATGTCCCTGCACCTCTGGCGTTTCCCTGTAGCGTTTTACACATTGGTTGTAGATTTCGATAGCTTCATTGGCATCACCCCAACCGCCAACATCTACTTTTTTCTTCTCTAAGTCTTTATAAACCTGAAAGAAATGCTCTATTTCACGTACTAAATGTGGATTTATGTCGGATAGGTCATTCAGGCTGCTCCATATAGGGTCAGAGATAGGAACGCATATTACCTTTTCATCGGGACCTTTTTCATCGGCCATATGGAAAACACCTATGGGCTTCACTTCCATTACGCACATTGGGAAAGTTGGTTCGCCACCCAATACCAATACATCCAGCGGGTCACCATCAAGCGCCAAGGTTTCAGGTATAAAACCGTAATCGGCAGGGTACATCATACTGCTGAAGAGCATTCGGTCAAAGCGGATTTTTTTCAGTTCGAAGTCGTATTCGTATTTGTTGCGGCTGCCTTTTGGGATTTCTATCAGTACGTCGAAAGTCTTTTTCATTACTTAATTTTTGTTTAGGGGATGCAAAAATAGTCCATTATGACTATACAGCCTTATAAAATTATACCTTTATCAATTTCCACTTTCCTTTTTTGAACCAAAGAATGGCGATTATGGCTATCAATGATTCCGCTAAAGCGATTGCCACAAATACGCCAATGGGACCCCAATCCAATACTAGGGAAGTAAAATATGCAAACGGAAGCTGAAACACCCAAAAACAGAAAAAGTTTATAATAGTCGGGGTTTTTGTATCGCCTGCACCATTAAAAGCCATAGTAACCGTCATTCCGTATGCATAAAGAAAATACCCAACTGTAACAATCTGCAAACTAAGCGCCCCATATTTCACTACTTCGGGTGCTACACTGAACCAGCCAATGATTGTCTTGGCAAACAAAAGATAAATAATGGACACAGCAACCATAAAAAAGGCATTGTATTTGGCGGTTTTCCACACAGAGGTCTCGGCCCGGTCGGGTTGATTGGCTCCCAAATTTTGTCCTACCAAAGTAGCCGCGGCATTGCTTAAACCCCAAGCTGGCATCATGGTAAACATCATAACCCGGATTGCAATAGTATAGCCTGCAAGCACTTCACTACCAAATTCGCTTATAATTCGCATTAAAAATATCCAACTACTGGTACCTATAATGAACTGCCCAATTCCCCCAAGGGAAACGCGGATTAAATTGAACATCACCTTAATGTTCACCACCAAATCCTTAAGACCGAGCTTTATTCTGGTAGCTCCGAAAAAGAGTATATACAACTGAAATAATACCGCCACTCCCCGCCCGATAGTAGTGGCAATGGCAGCACCTGTTACCCCGTATTCCGGAACAGGCCCCCAACCAAAAATAAAGATAGGGTCCAGGATAATATTGATAGCATTGGAAAGGATAAGCGTCCACATAGCCATGGCCGCATTGCCGGCACCTCTATAGACCGCATTTATAAGAAACAGCAATACGATGGTAAAGTTACCTCCAAATAGAATTTGCGTATAGCGATACCCTTTATCAATTAAATCCTGTTCGCCACCCATCAAGCCAAGTATTTCTTTTGGAAAGAGTATCCCTAATACACTGACGATTGAAGAAACAAATATTCCCAAAAAGATAACCTGAACCGTTACACGCCTTGCCCCTTCGGCATCCTTTTCACCTATACGTCTAGCCACAATGGCTGTTGCGGCCATGCTCAACCCCACGGCCAGGGCATATACAAGCGTGATTACAGATTCTGTAAGTCCTATGGTAGCCACTGCATTGGTGCTTACTTGCGATACGTATAATATATCTACCAAAGCAAAAATAGACTCCATGCTCATCTCCAAAATCATGGGTACGGCCAGTAAGAAAATGGCTTTTTTGATACTGGCTTGGGTAAGGTCAATCTCCTTGCCCGCTATGGCCTCCTTTAAAAGAATGAAAAATGATTTTAGCGACTGCGCTGCCATTTAATGTAAACTTTGCCGTAAATGTATGGAGAAAAATTTGTGAGCGAATGGGCAAACTGGACATTTTAAAAGTATAAGCGACTATTAAAAAGCCAGAATATTTTTTTAAAGCAGATGATTTAAACCCTCGAAAATCCATCTTCAATTACAAACCACTGTTAAAATCAGGCACGCGCTGAGTGTTAATTAATCGTTATTGCTTTTGCCTAAAAAGCAGTTGTAATACTATCTAATCGTACCCCAATAATCTTTTGTTCCTCAAAAGGTTTGGGGTATTTTTTTAGAGACATATCTGCTAAAATCGTAGTGCCCCGCCCATTTCCCAAAAAACGTTAACGTACGTTAATACTTACAATAATTGCGGAGATACTACGCTAATATTGCGGTGTGGCAATGCTTGTCACCCATAACAAACAAACCTAAAATAGTATTAACAATAACAAAAAACAATCTATGAAAACAAATGTGATTTACAAATCGATGCTTGCGCTTTTACTAATCGTAGGCTTTGCTTCATGTAGTGAAGACGACTCTACCGAAACAGATCAATTGGCATATAACGCAGAGGTATATATTACCGATGGCCCAATAGACAATGCCGAAGTAGAAGGAGTTTTCGTTACCATTGCCGATGTGAAGCTAAACGGCAGCAGCTTAGATGGATTTACGAAAACCACCGTAAACCTACACGCCCTACAAAATGGAAACACCCAATTGTTGGGAGACATTGACCTGGCTGCAAACACCTACAACCAAGTAACCTTGGTATTGGACACAGAAAGTGACGCCTCTGGCAATGCTCCAGCGAATTATGTACTTACTACTGGCAACACCAAAGTTGAGCTAACTCCAGAAAACAGCACTATTACTGTGAACAGCAATTATGATATTGAAGCCTCCTCTTCAAACCAAATAATAATTGACTTTGATTTACGTAAGTCCATAGTTGCAGATGCTGGTAACTCAGGCTATAACTTTGCCGGTCAAGCCCAATTGGAAAACAGTATTAGGGTAGTAAACGTATTGGATGCGGGTACCATTAATGGAACCGCTACCAATAACACTGGAAACAGCGAGATAAAAACAGTAGCCTATGCATATACCAAAGGTAGTTATAGCGAAAGCGAAGAAGACGAGAACGCAGCCGGGGTACGTTTTGCCAATGCAGTAACAAGTAGTATGGCCACAGGTGGCAGTAACGAGTTTAGCTTGCATTACCTAACGGAAGGAACCTATGAAATTCACTTCGCGTCTTACGAAGACACCAATAGCGACGGCGAGTACGAGTTTACCGGAATGATTGAGGCAGAGGGCGACTTGGGCCTAGACCTTATGGACGTTATGGTTTCGGCAAACACCGAAGTAACAATCCAAGTGATTTTACTTACCATTCTTGGACTGTAAAACCACATTTCATAAAACAATTAAAACCTCCCATTGGGAGGTTTTTTTATGCTTTCCTATTAAGAAAAATCAAGAAGCCACTTTCTATAGTATGTAACCTTAGCTTATTTTAGTAGTACTCAAACTGGCTCTGTTATGAAATACATCAACCAAAAATTAGTTCTGGCTATCTTACCACTTTTTGTAGGCATTGCCGCCTGTGGCGTAACCCACGCTGGTGCGCGATTGCATCGCGTTCCCCCCGCTGATGTGCGATTGCATCGCGTTCAATACACAGTTTTAAATAGGTTCTCCAAGTTCCAAATTCAACCGTAATACTGAAATACCACAATACCGTCCAACAATCCTTTTTCATCTGAATAATCCGAAGCA